>RCNC010000014.1_pt1 | contig 72626 bp, 66 predicted proteins | sample 2041301 | NCBI WGS metagenome assembly RCNC01 (sample SAMN09708231, study PRJNA481090) | Marine sediment metagenome, whole genome shotgun sequencing project. | biome: marine sediment; feature: ocean; material: sediment; isolation source: Sewage treatment plant 13A marine sediment (STP13A) ...
CGGGCTCCTACATTGCTAATTAGTATTGTAGGAGCCCGCCCAGCGGGCGATTGCGGGCAACTCAAGTCAACCTGATGCCTCATCCAGGCACGGATTTTGAGTTTATGCGGCAGCAGTGGGTTTGACCCCGGTTTTTGATTTATGGGGTAACGGAAAAGTCAGCCAGAATTGGTGGCAGGGGGCAGTCGAGGCTGGCGCAAATAGCACGCAACAATTCGGCTTCGGTCATGGTCAGTTTGCCGTCGTGCGCGATCGTATTGCTCACAGCCTGGATGAGGCTGCGTTGCCCGGCAGTGTTTATCTGCTCTAATACATCGAGAGATCGATCGAGGGTTTTGATGGTCTCCTCCGGGCTCCTTGCGGAAGGTTGTTCTTCCACCCACCCCCCAAATACTGAAGCTCCCGCTTTGAACGCATGCTCACGAGCCGCCGCATCCGGATTGCCCTGATCTGCAACGATACGCAACAATTCTATTGCGGCACTTCGTGCCGCCTTTTTCGCTACTCTATTGCCCCGTTTGGCGGCGGACGGGTCCGTCGCCTGACGCAGTTGGCTGTTCAGAATCCGGTAAAGGCAGAACTCGCTGAGGTCAACAATGCCGTCAGCTTCAATCAGGCGTCGAACCAGGTCCAGCAGGAATTCCAGTTGTGCTGCTGGTCTTGCCTTCAGTGCCGGGAATGCGATTTCGAGTAACGGCAAGCGATACGCAGCACCGGCTGTGGAGATTTGTTCGTAATACTCTTGCACTAATGATGTGCGTTTGCTGCCAAGCTGTTCCGCAATGACACGTAGTTGTTTTTCTGCATGCGCGTCATTTAGCGACAGTGCAAGTGTTAGCAAAAACGCATTGTCTGTTTCGTGCGCAGCAGCATAAAGTGACGATGGAATAGAGCGGCGCAATTCGCGCGCAAACCTGATGTGTTTTGCCTGCGGCCGGCCAACCGAATCTGCGATGCTGCTTGTATCCACTGCACTGGCCCCGGAAGCAAGTGCCGCGATCAAACCCGCAGCGGAATCCCCGGACCGGAGCGGCATTTCTATCGGTTGATCTGGTTGCCGATCTTGTCGCTGATCAACTGCCGGGTAGTCGGCTTCATTAAATTGCGGATCGAGCGCCTGAATACGTTTGGTCAGCGGCGGATGCGTGGCCAGCAAAGAAGTGAGGCTGGCGCTGCCGTTGGCAAAAAGCATGTGACTTATTTCTTCAGGATCTGCTGCGCGGATGTAGGAGTGTTGTGTATAGCCGCCGATTTTCTTGAGCGCATTCGCAATGCCGTCGCTTTGCCTTGTGAACTGTACAGCCGATGCATCCGCGAGATATTCTCGTTGCCGCGAAACAGCAGATTTGACGATCCTGGCGAACAGCACCCCAATCCAGCCAAGAATTGCCAGGCCGAGCCCAATTATCATGATTACCGGAGCGCTCTTGTTTCTCCGGCTGGATCCCAGGTTTGAATGGTAACCGGCCCGCAGAACGAGTCTGCCGATAATCCCCAGGACCATGATGCCGAACAAGACGCCCATCATGCGGATATTGAGTCGCATGTCCCCATTCAGGATGTGACTAAACTCGTGGGCAATTACACCCTGAAGCTCGTCCCGATTAAGCAGATCAAGCGTGCCGCGCGTAACTGCAACCGCAGCATCGCCGGAAGTAAAACCTGCAGCAAATGCATTAATACCGCTCTCTTCTTCCAGTACGTATATCTCGGGAACCGGAACGCCGGACGCAATAGCCATTTCCTCCACGATGTTTCTCAGTTGCTGGCGTTGCGGATCACGTACATCCGGTGAAATAAGTGTGCCGCCCATATCGAGGGCAACCCGTCCGCCGCCGGATGAAAGTCGCGAGGTCTTGTAGAGGCTTGAACCAAAAATAAATAGTGCGGCGAGTATCGCAACTGCTGCCAGAACCGTTGGCTCCGGCGGTTTTCCTTCCGGGCTCATCGTAAAAAGCGCGGCGCCGACGACTGTGGTCACGCCGATGACGATCAAAATGGTGGAAATGGCATAGACAATGACCAGCCAGCGCGTGGCACGTCTTGCCCTGTCCTGAGCATCAAAGAAATTCACACGGGCTCACGATGTTGCAGATGCCCGCAACGATTCATGAATAGTCCACTAGGTGAATTTGACGTCCGGAACTTCGCGTTTCTCTTTGGACTCTATTTCCAGGAAGCTGGCGAGCGCGAAACTGAACATGCCGGCAATGATGCTGTTCGGGAAATTTTCAGCCTTGTTGTTGTAACTGAGAACGGCGTCGTTGAATGCCTGGCGTGAGAAAGCGACTTTATTTTCAGTACTGCCGAGCTCTTCCTGGAACTGCAGCATGTTTTGGTTGGCCTTGAGATCCGGATAAGCTTCGGACAAGGCGAACAAACGGCCAAGGGCTGAGCCAAGCGCGCCTTCCGAGGCGCCGAGTTTCTTGATGGCTTCGGCATTGGACGGGTCTTGTTTGGCTGTATCAAGGTTCGATACGGCGCTATTGCGTGCACTAATGACGGCGTCAAGGGTCTCACGCTCATGCTTCATATAGCCTTTGACTGCTTCAACCAGGTTCGGGATGAGGTCGTGCCGCCGGGTCAACTGGACATCAATTTGTGCGAAGGCATTTTTGACACGATTTCGTAAATTGATCAGACTATTGTAGATGCCGACTGCGTACATGATAACGGCGGCAACCAGCGCGAGGAATATTACAAATGACGTCACAATCCACCTCCGGGGCAATTAGTAATGGCAGCAAGGATAAACCCTGGCAGGCTTTTACACTAGCGTCAGTTTTGCTTGTATTCCTACTGATTTCAAGGCCTTCGTCAGCCGAGTGGTTTGGCGATACAGAGCCGCACATGGGTACGGAGATCAGTGTTTACCTGTGGCACGACGACCCTGAGCTCGGGCCAAAGGCCGTTGCGGCCGTGTTCACCGAGGTCGCCAGACTCGACCGTCTGATGAGCACATACATTGAAGACAGCCGCATTTCGGAGATTAATCGCGATGCAGCGAGCCGACCGGTAGAGGCCGGCGATGAATTAATCGGCCTCATTTTGCGGTCTCTCGATATATCCGTTCTGACGCGCGGCGCATTCGACATTACTTACGACAGTGTGGGTCAGCACTTCGATTTTCGCCAGGGTCGTCGCCCCGATGAAGACACAGTGGCTGAAGAATTGCCGCTGATTGACTACCGCCTGGTAGAGATCGATCGAGGCGATGGCACTGTCAGGTTCCTGCAGCCTGGCGTGCGCATCAATCTGGGCGGCATTGCCAAAGGATATGCGGTCGAACGTGGCATAGAAGTATTGCAACGTTTTGGCGTCAAGCATGCGCGGGTTACTGCAGGCGGTGATACGCGTCTGCTTGGCGACCGTCGCGGTCAAGCGTGGATGGTCGGGGTGCGCGATCCACGTGACGAGGACAGTGTCGCAGTCACGATACCGCTCGAACATGAGGCGATATCAACCTCAGGTGACTACGAGCGGTTTTTCGAGGAAGACGGTGAGCGCTACCATCACATCCTGGTGCCATCGACGGGTGTGCCGGCTGGTGAGGTCCATTCATCAACCATCATTGGCCCGGATGCGGTACTGACGGATGCCCTGTCTACCTCGGTCTTTGTAATGGGTGTTGACCAGGGATTGCGGCTGATCGCGACACTGCCGGACTACGAGGGCATCGTTATCGATGCGGACGGAAAGATGTTTTATTCAGACGGCCTGCGATCTCCTGACTAGCCGCGATCCGCCTTGCCCCAGGGCGCAAAAAAGAATCCGGTATGTCGCTGAAAACCGACGCTTTTTCCCTTTAAATTCAAAAATATACGGCTATTATAGATATCTGAAACCGGGCCTGTACGGGCGGTTTTTTTGGGACCCGTAGCCAGCCTGGTTCAGGCCATTTTTGATGCGATCGGGAATTAAGTTGAAAAATGGGCGATTTAACGTAATCCTAGCGGACTACGCTGAATCGCTGTCTCCGTGCCAAAAGACAAGACAACAATTATGTTTAGACCGGACCAGCCATTTGTGACCATCATCACGGCCCCCACCAGGGCCAGGCTGTCACTATGCGCCTTCGGTTTATGGCGTCGGTTGTCACTTTTGGGCGGCGACGAAGACCCGGCCGCTATGCGGTTTTTGGGGGTTTTTCGTGATCCGGTCAGGCATCGCAGTTTAATGCTTATCGGTGGGCTCAAAAGGATGACCTGAGATGGCGCTCGTGTGCGAATGGCTGTCCAGAGACAAAGGGAAGTGAATCATGAAAGGACTAAAAACAATTTTGCCAGGGATAATTCTTGCGATTTTTGCAGCCAGTAGCCTGGCTTCGTCGACGCTCGAAGGACAATCAGCTCCTGATTTCGTCCTTAAGAGTTCGGCCGGTAATAACTTAAGGCTCAGTGAGTATCGCGGCGATGTCGTGATGATCAATTTTTGGGCAACGTGGTGTGGACCGTGCCGTCAGGAGATGCCGCTTCTCGATGACCTGTACGGTCGCTACCAGAGAGTTGGCTTCACCTTGCTTGGCGTCAACATTGATGACGATTCACGCCGGGCCATGAAAATGATTGAAGAACTTGGCGTGAAGTTTCCGGTTTTGTTTGACGAAAGCAAAGATGTAAGCAAACTCTACGCGGTTGAGGCCATGCCGGTAACAGTTCTGGTTGACCGAGAGGGTACGGTGCGCCACGTACATCACGGCTACAAACCCGGTTATGAAGAGAAATACCTGACCGAGATTCGTTCCCTGCTAAGGGAGTAACGACAGGTAAGGTTGCGGCTCTGTGGCCTGGAACGATCCAGGCCAAACATGCAGGCAGGAGATTTGAAGGTGAGGATAAAACGGTATTTCTGCATAGCAGCGATTTCATGGTTTGCTGGAACGATGGCGTTCGCTCAGGATGCCCCGATCCTGGTGTCCGATGTGGCACTCGAGGATTCCCAGGCAATGGGCACCGAAGCAGACCAGGCCAGGGCGGAGTTTCGCAGCCTGGATGAGGACGTGCAGTCCCTGAAAAAGGAGGTTCTGGATCTCAACCGGGATCTTTTTCTTCTCGAAGAAGAATTGCTGTTCCCTGCTAATTCCCAGGTTGCTTTCTTTATTTCCATGGATGTCGGCGAGTACTTCGCGCTGGATTCTGTCAATCTGAAAATTGACGGTAAGGATGTCACCAATTACCTCTATACCGATCGTGAAGCAGGTGCCTTGCTGCGCGGTGGTGTCCATCGCGTGCACATGGAAAACCTGAAGGTTGGTGACCACGAACTGGTTGCCGTTTTCATTGGCCAGGGACCGAGTGTTCGCGACTATCGGCGTGGCGCGACGATGAGCTTCAATAAAGGCATCGGAGCGAAATATGTCGAGCTGGAAATCACTGACAGAATCAAGAAGCAGCAGCCGGAATTTGTCATCAAGGAATGGGAGTGATCGTTGACCGATCGTTGCTGCAAAATTTTTGTACTATCGTTTATCCTGGCAATTTCCGTGTTGCCGGCAGGGGCAATTGCGGCTGACGACAAATCTGAATTGACCGTCGTACAGGACGCTCATTTCGGTGAAGTTCTTTTTTACTTTTACCAGGAAGATTATTTTCCTGCGATTGTGCGTTTGCTGGCCGCCCAAAAACAGACGCAACTGGAAAATCACGGCGACGAATCAGAATTGCTCTTAGGTGGACTGTACCTTTCGTATGGTCACCATCAACGTGCCGCCGAAATTTTTGAACGCCTGCTGGCAGACAAAGTTGATCCGGAAATACGCGATCGGACCTGGTTTTTTCTGGCGAAAATCTGGTACCAGCGCGGCTACCTGGCCGAGTCACAGAAGGCGCTCGATAACCTGCAGAATAAACTGGATAAGCCGCTGGAAGCTGAGCGCAATATGCTGCAGGCGCAATTGTTGATAGATGGCAGGAAACATGACCAGGCTATTGCATTGCTGCAGGACTGGTCGGGTAAAAATGTATGGTCCAACTACGCAAAATTTAACCTGGGTGTTGCGATGGTGCGTAGCGGCGATGTTAACGGCGCCGCGAAAGTGCTCAATGAAGTTGGCTCCATTAATCCCGCCAATGAAGAGCTTAGTTCGTTGCGCGACAAGGCCAACCTGGCGCTGGGTTATGCCTACCTGCAGAATGGCCAGCCCACTGCCGCGAAGGCGCCGCTGCAGCGAGTTCGGCTCGAAGGTCCCTTTTCCAATAAAGCATTACTCGGTTTTGGCTGGGCGGATGCTGAAAACGAAAACTATCAACGTGCGCTGGTACCATGGATGGCGCTAAGAAGCCGCGACATGCTGGATTCTGCAGTGCAGGAATCGATGCTGGCAATCCCTTATGCCATGGCCAAGCTGGATGGTATCAGCCAGGCCGCTGATCATTACCTGAATGCAATCGAGGCGTTTTACGAAGAAACCAATCGTATTGATGAGGCAATTGAACATTTGGAAAGTGGTGAACTACTGGGCCAGTTCCTCGAGCAAAATCCGCAAGCCACGACAGGTTGGTACTGGACGCTGGACGAGTTACCTGAGGGGCCCGATTCACGCTACTTGTACCACCTGCTGGCGACTCACAAGTTCCAGGAAGGCATCAAGAATTTCAGAGATCTGCATTATTTGTTGCGCAACCTTGATGACTGGCAACAGAGTGTCGATGTCTACGGCAACATGCTCGATACACGTGAGTACGCTTACAATGAACGCCTGCCGAGAATTGAAGAAAGCCTTGGACAGGCCGATCTCGATGGCATGGTGCAGAGGAAACTCGATTTCGATGCCCGTCTGAACAACATTGAGAACAGCAAAGATTCTCTGGCGCTCGCGACGCAACAAGAATTCGGCATGTGGGGCGAGATTGCGGCAATAGAGCGCAATCCGGTGCTACAGACGAACATTCCCGAGGCAGCAGAAGTTCGTGACAAAGTGAAACTTCTGAAAGGTGCGCTGCAGTGGAACCTCGACAAAGAATACAAGTCGCGGCTTTCGAAAATCCGCAGGGATTTGCAGCAAACCGGCGAGGCTCTTGTTGAAACGCAGCGCTCGCGGCGCAAGATCGATGAAGCCATGCGTACGGAGCCAGAGTTGTTCGCGGATTTCTATGCACGCGTCAACGGCTTGAGCCCGCAAATTGATGCATTGAAAGCGCGGGTTGAGCTGGCGATGGATAGGCAAGGTTCATTCATGCAGGACATCGCCGTAGAAGAATTGCAGGCGCAAAAACAGCGACTCGACACTTACACCGTACAAGCACGCTTTGCGTTGGCGGCAATCTACGATCTGTCTGCGAGCGGCGGCGAAGCAACGGTGGGAGAGGCTGCGCAATGAACGCCGCAACGATATTCAGAATTTCGCTGGCAACGTTTTGTTGTTTGTGCATGACTGACGCTGCTGCGGATACAGTCAAAAAGCGCGATACCATAGCCGGCCTCGAAGACGAGACCATCGAAGTCCGCCCCGGGACCGTCATCATCGACAGTGGCTACAAGGCCCGCGACAACTATCGCGAGTTCCTGAACCTGATGTCGAATGATCCTGAATTGCGTGCCGAGGCAATGCGCCGCCTTGGTGACCTTGAGCTTGAGTCGATTGAAGCTGAGCAGTTCATGGAGAACGTCGACTCGCTGAATTACGGCGCCTTCGACAGCGCCACCGACTTATTTAACCAGCTGCTGGAGTCATACCCGGATTACCGGCGCAATGATTCGGTGCTTTATCAGCTTGCACGCGCTTATGAAATCGCAGGCAAGACTGATGATGCGTTGCGCGTCGTAAACGAGCTGGTTGTCAAGTATCCCGATACAGTCCTGATTGATGAAGTGCAGTTCCGTCGCGGAGAAATGCTGTTTTTGCGCAAGGATTATGCGACTGCGGAAGATGCTTACCAGGCTGTCGTTGACTATGGAGAGTCATCAAGGTTCTACGAGCAATCACTTTATAAGCTCGGCTGGTCGCAATTCAAACTGGCGAAGCATGAAGAAAGCCTGGTACCGTTTTTCGACTTGCTGAACAGGAAGATCCTGGGTGTCGATATCAAGGAAGGCGAAGATCGACTTGAGGATTTAAAGCGCGCGGAACGCGAACTGGTAGAAGACACCTTTCGTGTGTTGAGCGTTAGTTTTTCTTATATGGAAGGCGCTGAGAGTATTGACGCATTTCTCGCTGAGCGCGGTTACCCGGAATACAGCTACGTGATTTTTATGAACCTCGGCGATTTGTATCTCGAGAAAGAACGTTACGTGGATGCCGCGGAAACCTACGACTCGTTCGTTCAGCACGATCCTGACCACGCCAAGTCACCGCTAATGCAGGTAGAGGTTATCGAAGCCTACAAGCAGGGTGGTTTTCCGACGTTGGTCCTCGAAGGTAAGAAAAATTACATCGATCACTACGGCATGAACAGCGAATTCTGGACGCGTAATGCGCGCGCAGATAATGCGAATGTTGAAGAGTATCTAAAGGACAACCTGGTCGATCTCGCGCAGTACTATCATGCCCAGGCGCAAGAAAACGGCAAGCGCAGCGATTATCAGGAAGCGGCTCGCTGGTACCGGGAGTACCTGGATTTTTTCCCGGGGCTTGTCGACAGCGCGAACACCAATTTCCTCCTCGCCGAGATTTTGTATGAGAGCGAGGACTATGCGGAGGCGACTGCGGAGTATGAGCGTACGGCATACGAATATCCGCAGCACGAGCATTCATCCGAGGCAGCTTATGCAGCCATACTTTCTTATCGCAAACATGAAGAATTACTTGAGGACAACGCAAAGCTGGCATGGCACCAGCAGTACCTCGACAGCGGTCTGAAGTTCGCCGACACCTATCCGGAGCATCCTGAGTCAGGTGCGGTCCTGACCACGGTCGCAGAAGACTTGTTCCGCCAGAATCAGTTTGATCTCGCAGTCGCGGTTGGCCAGTCCGTGGTCAGCAAACAGCCGCCTGTCAAAGAACCCCTGGCCAGAACTGCATGGACAGTAATTGCGCACTCGCAATTCGACCTGAATAACTATGCCGATGCGGAGCAAGCGTATTACAGGCTGCGGCCGTACACGCCAGCAGATGACGCCGCGGCACATCAGGAAATCAAAGACCGGATTGCATCCTCTATCTATAAGCAAGGTGAGCAGGCACGTGATGCCGGTGACCTGGAAACGGCAGTCACGCATTTCCAGCGCCTCGGCGAGGTAGTTCCCGACTCAGATATTCGTGCAACTGCAGATTACGACGCAGCCGCAGCGCTGATAAACATGGCCGCATGGAGCCGCGCGTCGACGGTTCTTGAAGATTTCCGCCGTGATTATCCGGATAGTGAATTCAACGACGATATAACGCAAAAACTCGCAGTTACGTACCTCGAATCAGGAGACAGCGTGAAAGCAGCCGGTGAATTTGTACGTATTGCGAACACACCGGGCAGTACTGAAGATGTGCGTCGCGAAGCGCTCTGGAAAGCAGCGGAGCTGTATAAAACCAGCGAACAGGTCGCTCAGGAGAAGGACATTCTTGAGGATGTAATTGCGCGCTACCCCAATCCGCTTTCAGAATCGATTGAGGCACGTTTCCGCTTACTCGAAATTGCAGAAGCCAACGGCGATCAGCAAGCGCGAACGCAGATAAATAAGGACCTGATTCGGGTAGATGCGACCGCTGGCGCACAACGTTCAGATCGCACCAGGTATCTTGCAGCGATTGCGTCGCTGGAGCTTGCAGAACCTGTGCGGCGCAGCTTCATGGTGACCAAGATTACGCAGCCGCTGGCCGATAGTCTTAAGCTCAAAAAATCGCTGATGGAAGATGTGCTGGAGGTATATGGTGCTGCTGCTGAGTACGGCGTCGCCGAAGTGACCACGGCAGCGACTTTCAGACTTGGTGAGGTCTATCAGCAATTCAGTGCGGATCTGATGGCCTCCGAACGGCCGGGAAATCTTGACGCGGCGGCGATGGAACAATACGTACTCCTGCTGGAGGAACAGACTTTCCCCTTCGAAGAGAAAGCAATTGAGCTACATAAGGCAAACACGACCCGAACAGTGGATGGTGTCTACGACGAATGGGTCCAACAAAGTTTCACGGCACTGGCAAGCCTGTTGCCAGCCCGCTATGCGAAAATGGAGCGCAGCGAAAATGTTGTTACAGCGCTTTATTAATTATTTCAGTTCTCGCTGCTGCTGCATGCCAGCGTTGGCAGTGTGCCTGTCGTTACTGGCAGGGTGCGGGTCGATGCCTTCGGGCTCGTCTGCCACTGAAGCAGGGCAAGAGGCGGGTAGCGAGTCAGCTGAGAGCAGGGTGATTCCGCCGCAAGTGCAGACGCTGTATGAGCAGGCGGTCGCATCCATGGCGGCTGGCGATGATATGGATGCATCGCTGCGCTTCCAGGAGTTTCTGCTGCAGTATCCGGATTATTCCGGCGCGCACGTTAACCTGGCTATAATCCATGCCAGGAATGGCGATGATGCAGCGGTTGAGGCAAGTATTACCGATGCCCTGATCCTGGATCCTCTGCAACCGCAGGCACTGAATCAACTTGGCATGTTGCTGCGGCGTCAGGGCAAGTTCGAAGCAGCAGAGAACGCCTACTTGAAGGCCGTCACAGCCGATCCGGACTATGCCTTGGCACACTACAACCTGGGCGTGCTTAATGACCTCTATTTTCAGCGTCTCGATGCCGCATTGCAGCACTATGAGCGCTACCAGGAGATAGCCGGAGAGGACAAACTGGTCATGCGCTGGATTGCGGACCTGAAAAGGCGGGTTACAGCAACACAAAAAAGCGCAAATGTGACGGAGTAACAAGTATGCAGACGATTATAAAGAGATTATTACTGCTGCTGGCTTTTGTCGGATTGGCTGCAGTAGCACAGGAACCCGTTACTGAGGCGGCACAATCTGCCGAAATTGATGAACTTGAGCCTGGTTTGTCATCCGAGGATTTGTCGGCAATTGGCGAGGAAGTTGAAGTCGGGGCCCCAACAGCAGTTTTGGCCCAGGACGTACGCAGAAGGGAAGATAACAACGGAGTAATGGATGAGATTGACTTGGGAAGAACGGAGGTCACCGGTAACCAGGAGTTACCCAAAGTGCTCTACATCGTTCCCTGGAAAAAATCTGATCCGGGAAACCTGACGGCAAGACCGGTCAATACCTTGTTGGATGAAGTACTGGCGCCAATAGACAGATCAGAATTTATACGGCAGGTTGAATATTACGACGAGCTGTATGTTGAAGATGAAGAATAATTTTTTTATAAGCGATTTGATTGAAAGAGATAGTTAGTATTTTTAACGTTTTTGTTTTAAACGATTTGATTGAAAGAGGCGGTTGGTAGTTTAACGCTTTTATTTGTAACGATTTGATTGAAAGAGGCAGTTAGTCTCTTTGACGTTTTTGTTTTAAATGATTTGATTGAAAGAGGAGTAATCAAATGGATTTTTTAGGCGGCATAGTCCGTTTTTTCCAACAGGGCGGTGCGTTCATGTACCCGATCCTGATCGTATTCGCACTCGGTATGGCAATTGCCATTGAGCGCTGGATGTACCTCACTGTGACCGGCGCAACGAACCGTTCCTTGTGGAAGAAGATCGTGCCTTTTCTGAAGGCAGGCAACTTCCAGGAAGCGGCGGCTATTACCGGCAAATCAAAAGCCGCCATCGGCTCGATTCTTACTTATGGCCTGTATCGCGTGAAATCAGCGACGCGCCGTGATGACATAGAAAAGGCGATGGAAGAGAGCATGATGGAAGTGCTACCGAGACTTGAGAAACGAACTCACTATCTCGCAACGCTCGCCAACATTGCGACTCTGCTGGGTCTGCTGGGCACAATTATCGGCCTGATCCGCGCGTTTACGGCGGTATCAAATGCCAACCCTGCAGATAAAGCGGATTTGCTCTCTGCCAGTATTTCGGTAGCGATGAACACGACGGCATTTGGCCTGATGGCCGCTATTCCGCTGCTGCTGGTGCATGCACTTTTGCAGACCAAGACCAACCAGATTGTCGACAGCCTCGAAATGGCAAGCGTCAAGTTTCTTAACGCTGTTACAGAGCGTCAACTGAAGCCTGCCGGAGCCTGAAATGATACGCAGCCGAAGCAGGCGAGGCCATCACAACACTGAGACGGCCGAGCTCAACATTACGGCGTTCATGAACCTGATGGTTATTCTGGTTCCGTTCCTGTTGATTACCGCGGTGTTCTCGCGACTGGCAGTTCTCGAACTGAATTTGCCAGGCTCCTCTACCGAGCCCGCCGAGCAGCAGGAGCTGACATTTCAACTGGAAGTAACTGTCAGAGAAGGACAAATAGAAGTTGGCGACCGCAACATTGGCGCTTTGGGTGTGTATCCGAACGGTATCGATGGTTATGACTACGCGGCGTTAAGCAAGAAGTTGTCAGAGATCAAGAAGAGTTATCCGGAAAAAACTGATGCAGCAATTTTGCTCGAATCGGAGATTCCTTATGACACGCTGGTCCAGGTAATGGATCGTGTCAGGATTGCAGAATCAATCGACGGTGAAAGAATCGTTCGTGAGGACCTGTTTCCCGATATTTCAATCGGTGATGCACCGGTTCTGGACGGAGCCTGAGTCATGATCAAGTCAAGCCGCGCTAAACGCATGGAGCGACACCACAAGCGAGGCAAGCTTGGCAGTGCCGGACTGAACCTGGTGTCGTTGATGGACATTTTTACGATCCTCGTGTTCTTCCTGCTGGTCAATTCATCTGATGTCGAAGTACTACCGAATGCCAAGGATATTCAATTGCCGGAATCGATTGCTGAAGCCAAGGCATCCGAGAGTGTGGTTATTTTAATTAGTGATGAATTCATAATCGTGCAGGGAACTCCCGTGGCGAAGGTGAGTGACGTATTGCAACTCCGGGGCAACGACATTCCAGAGCTACGCCAGGCGCTCCTGTCGCAGAATGATCGCGTATTGCGGCGCGAATCCCAGGAGGATATTGCCGGTCGTGAGGTCACGATCATGGGCGACAAGGACATTCCATATCGTTTGCTGAAGAAAGTAATGGCGACTTGCACGCAGTCCGAATACGGACAAATTTCATTGGCTGTTTTACAGAGAAGCTCGGATCTGCTGCAAGAAGCAAATCAGCTTAGCGTTTCGCTTTAGAACGTGATGAACAGGATTAAGGGTTAGGAGCAACGGATTGGACATTCCTTTCTACAGAGAATATGAGCTTGCGTGGACGAAGAACACGGGCCAGGAACGGAAATTCCGGCGCCTGCTCGCTATCGTACTCGGCGTCACGGTTTTCTTTGCACTGGTTTTTCCATGGTTACCAACGCCTGAAGTTGACCCAAATGCTGTGGATGTAATTCCACCGCGTATCGCCAAGTTGTTGCTGGAGCAAAAGCCGCCACCGCCACCGCCGCCGAAACCGGTTGAGCCGGAACCGGAGCCGGAAGCGGATCCGATTGCTGAGCCGGAGCCCGAGTTGGTTGCAGAAGAGCCGCCACCACCGGAGCCAGAACCCGAACCGGAACCGGAACCAGAAATCGATTACGAACAGATTGCGCGCGAGCAGGCACAGGCTGCGCTGATGCCATTTACCGAAGATCTGGCAGCCCTGGCTGACAGTGACGTACTCGAACAAGTTGCCGATGAACGACCGCTGACATCGTCGGTTGGATCTGCGGAACGAAACGAACGCTCAATGATTACCTCGAAGGTTGGTACCGCCAGTGGTGGTATCAACACGGCCAGCATGAGCCGCAATACGGGTGGCTCGGCACTGGCCGGGCGTAATGTCACGGCCATCAAGAGCCCTGTCGAGGCGGTCGGACAATCCGCGGGTGGTACGCGCCGCACTGGCACCAGCGGCAAAGCATCGCGTAGCCGCGAGGAAATCGAACTCGTCTTTGACAAGAACAAGGGTGCGATTTTCGCCCTGTATAATCGCGCACTGCGCGTGAATCCGATTCTCGAAGGCAAACTGGTATTGCGCCTTACGATTGCCCCATCGGGCGAGGTAACTTTCTGTGAAATAGTATCGAGTGAACTCGATGACGATGAACTGGAACGTAAACTTGTGCAGCGTGTGAAACTTTTTCGTTTCGAGGCAAGAGACGTAGAACCGGTTACCACGACCAAGCCAATCGATTTCTTCCCGGCTTAACCACCGAATTCCATCCCTGGCAGGATCCCGTGGGAGCGGCTTTAGCCGCGAATTCTTAGCCCCACGGGATGTTCGCAAATTTTCACTTGTGGCATATGCGTTTTCTCTTGCGAGGAATTGTGTATTCGTACTGCTTCTCACTCCCATAATAATTCGTGTTACGGTATTTCCCTGCTATCAAAAAGCATGGACGCGCCATGAATGACCAGTCAGTTGGGTCGGATGAAATACCTGCTACCGATCAACAGCAATCTGCCATGCCGGTTACGGCGTCCGAGCGCTTTAACTCAATAGACACACTGCGCGGCATCGCTGTACTCGGCATCCTGGTAATGAATATCTATGGCTTCGCGATGCCGATGGCTGCCTACTCCAATCCACTCGCGTACGGCGGCACCGAGTGGTTCAACATCGGCACCTGGTATTTCACGCACTTATTCTTCGACCAGAAGTTCATGACCATATTTTCGATCCTGTTTGGTGCCGGGCTCATCATGATGAGTACACGTGCGGAGGCCCGCGGCGTCAAATATGCTGGCATTTGGTACCGGCGTAATTTCTGGCTGCTCCTGATCGGCGCTTTGCATGGTTACCTGATCTGGTTCGGCGACATCCTGTTCAGCTATGCCCTCATGGGGATGTTGATATTCCCGCTCAGAAACCGCAAGCCGCGAAGGCTGATTATTGTCGCGTGCCTGATGTTGCCGGTTGCACTGTTGTTCACCTACGCCGGCGGCGTTTACGTGGACAAATTGCAGGTGTCGGTCGCCGAGATCGAACAGGTGCAGGATTCTGGTGAGGCGCTAAGCGAGGAACAAGCCACGACGCTCGAGGAGTGGGAGGCCATGAGTGTTTTTATGGGGCCGCCTGAGGAGCAGGTCAGGCGGGATATCGAGGCCTATGGTTCGAATAGTTACGCGGATATTGTTGTCCACAGAGCGCCCATGGTCATAGGCATGCAGACGCAGGGAATTGTTGCGTTTCTGTTGTGGAGAGTCGGCGGCCTGATGTTGATCGGCATGGCGTTAATGAAGCTGTCTGTGCTGTCCGCTGAACGCAGCATCGCCTTTTACAGGAAAATGATGCTGGCCGGGTATGGAATTGGACTACCGATCATGCTCTATAGCATTTATTTTGTGACCGCTCACCAGTGGGACCACATATTCATGTTCAGGATTGGCATGCTGCCTAATTATATTGGCAGCATATTCGTAGCACTGGGTCATATCGCAGTCGTTATGTTAGTCGTCAAGACCGGCGTGCTTACGAAGCTGATGCAGCGCTTTGCCGCCGTCGGGCGAATGGCATTCACGAATTACCTGCTGCATTCGATCATACTGACAACCGTTTTTTACGGTTATGGCTTCGGCCTTTACGGTCAGGTTTCACGGCTCTGGCAAATGGCATTCGTCGTTGTCGTTATCGGATTTCAAATGATTATCAGTCCGTTGTGGTTGCAGCGTTTTCGCTTCGGGCCGGCCGAGTGGTTCTGGCGTTCACTGACTTATTGGCAGCTCCAGCCAATGCGGCGCAGTTCCTGAACCAGCCAGAGAAGCTGTGGCGGCTTGTCTGGAAATGGAGCGCTGGCTCAGACCCTTTTTGCATAAAGCCTGAACATTTTCTGGTACTCCCGGTCAATAGACTTGCTGGGACGCAGCTACCGGGGTTAATCTGATTGTTGGCTATGCAGAATGCTTTCCGAAATTTCCGTCGAACTTCATTAATATGTGTTGCCCTGTGTGCTGCCGCTTCTGCCAGCTCTGTTTCTGAACATTGGTCGGAATTAATTCAGGCGCCAACGACGAGCGCGGACCAGCAGCAGCGCGACCGCTTTGCGTCTTTTAATGAGGCATTGGTCAGTGAGTCGTTCTCTGAGGCAGAAATTGTCGCCAAGAAAATGGTCGAGTCTGTCGATGCCGAGTCAATCGATGCAGTATCTGAGCGCGCCCACGCGTTGCAGAACCTTGCCATTGCCCAGCAATTCCAGGGCAGTCACGAGTCGGCCTTACAAAATTACGCGGCTGCGCTGAATCTCATCGCCGGCGAGCAGGACAACCTGAGTCCTGCGCTCATTATGCCGCTACGCGGCCTCGCAAACGTACAACTGGACACTGGCGATTCGGACCAGGCATTCGCCAGCTTTGACCGGGCGATGCACGTCAGTAACGTCAATTATGGCCCGCACAGCCTTAAGCAACTGCCGATCCTGCAATCGAAGATGCAGATATATCTTGAACAAAACGACCCGGCGTCTGCGCTGGACATGCTTGATCGCATGACTATGCTTTACACGCGCAGGTATCCGCGGGAGTCGGAAGAATTACTGCCAGCTTTGTATCAAAAGGCAGAAATTTACGGGCAACTGAATATGCGCGGCGAAGCATACAAGGCCTGGCGGCACATTCGGGCAATTAAACGAGAACACTACGCCAAATCTGACCTGGCGCTGATCGAACCGAATATCCGGATGGCGGAGCTCTCTATCCATTCATTGCGCGGTGAGATTTATCGTGCCGTGACGACGTCAACGGCTGAAAAACACCTGAAAAGGGCCCTGTGGATTGCCGAGAATAATCCGAACAGTGGCTGGGAAGTCAGAAAAGACTGTTTGTTGGCACTTGCGGACTATTACACATTGTTTGATTTGCGAGGACGCGCGCATCGCCACTATCTAGCGGCCTGGGAGTTGCTGTCTTCGAACGAAATTTACCTGGTCGCCCGTGCCGAAAATCTTGAGTCGCCGGTGCCCTTGTCTCAGCGCAAACCCGATCCTTATGCAAATTTCGAATATAATCCCAACCGTGAAAATATAGTGCCGGATGACTATCTGGAAGGCGAAATGGTCGTGGCGTTCACGATAAATGACCGTGGCCGTACAAAGGACCACCGGATTGTCGAGGCTAATCCGCCGAACTTCTCACAGATGGAATTAAGGGCACGCAACGCGGTCGAGGAATTCGTTTACAGACCACGATACGTGGATGGTGTAGCCGCGGATACTGGCGATCAGCGGTATCACGTTAAATATTTCTACCTGCCACTCGATTACGAGGCGGAGATTGTGAATTCTCACAAACGGGGCGGGCTGGTTACACCGAGATAGATCTGCCGGATCAATCCACGCCAGCTAATATCCTCCCGACCCTGCCAATAGACGGCGATGTTGTGTAGATGCAACACAGTTTTCGCTCCATATATCCTTTTTATATAAAGGAAATTTGCGGATTCCTCGCCTCAGCTTGCTCATTGCGCGCCGTAAAACAACAAAAGATTGATATTTGCTCAGCAAAGAGTAAGTTAGAGGCCACACGATCACCGTCGACCAGATGGTACGTTTTTCAGGCCGCTCAATGAGGTGCACTTTTTGAGTCCTGGTCGACAAAAGTGATCATCGATAATGAAAAAATACTCCGACCGCAAGCCTGAATTAATTGAAGGCCAGGTCTTTTTTGGGAGAAAACGATATGAGAACTAGGAAGAGTTGGCTGCGCCTTTTGAACGCGTGGCCACTGGTGGCAGGGATAGTCTTCTTTGTATCACCCGTTCAGGCACAGGATGCCGACGACGAGGAAGGTATAGAGGAAATTACAGTAACGGGCTCTCGTATTGCCCGTGACGAATTTTCTTCCACCACACCAATACAGGTCCTCAATACTGAGGCGGCACAGCGGCTTGGCATCGTCTCTATTTCAGAGTTGTTGCAGAAATCCACAGCAGCCAGCGGTCAGCAGATTGACGGCAGCATTAGCACCAACGCCGGCCAGACCAACGCATCCGAGGCTCCGGCTGACGGTGGCGTAGGATCCGCCTGTATCAACCTTCGCGGCCTTGGCTGCGAAAGAACCCTGGTTCTCGTTAACGGCAAACGCATGGGACTTGCGGGTATCCGTGGCGCCCCGCCGCAACCGGATATCAATATGATTCCGATTGGCATGGTTGAGGGTGTAGATCTCCTGACCGGTGGTCTGTCAACAGTATACGGCGCTGATGCAGTAGCAGGCGTTGTAAACGTTCGCATGAAAAAAGACTTTGAAGGCATTAACTTCACCGTTAATACCGAAATACCGAATGACACAGGCGGCGAGATTTACCAGGCTTCTCTCGTTGGTGGTGTTGGCAGCGATACCGGAAATATCACGTTCGGCATGGAGTATTCCAGGCAGGAACGCGTACGCACGGGCGATCGCTCATACTCACAATGTTTGCGTCGCGGCCAAGCCGGCCTCGGTCAGACAGCCCAAGGTCGCATCATCAACAACTGTAAGAGCGACTTTCCTGATAATTGGATGACCACGTTCAACGACTTGTTTGCGTCCGGTGCTCTGGCCAGGGATGACGGTTCGGCAGTTCACCCCGTTGATGCTACGCGTCTGATTTATACGCCCGGCTCCAGCAATATCGTTTATGGCCCACTAGGTGGACCGCAGGGACAACTGGCGGGAGATCCTATCCCGGGATTCTCGACATTCAGGGCACTCCCCCCAACAATGGGTGATGGCACTTTAGATTGTCGCGGCAATACCGGCCCGGGAAATGGACGATGTCTCGATCGGTTCCGCTTTGATCCATCTACTAACGATCAGCTGGATCGTGCGGATGCCGACCTTTATCGCCCTTATGAGCGATTCTCGCTGGTGATGAATGGACACCTTGACCTTGATTGGGGCCATAACGAGGAAGCGTACTTCGAAGGCTATTACTTCAATCGTACAAACAACGTTATTGGCGCTCGCGAGCAGATTTTTCCGGGTGTGCCTGGACAGATTCCGCTCGTAGACGACACCAACGTTCCGATTCTTGGTGCAAATAACGAGCTTACGTTCGTCCCGAACCCGATGAACCCGTTTCCGGACGACGTATCACCAGTCCTGACTTTGGATGACGTCCCGCAGATCTTTGATGTCGAGTTGCAGCAGATTCGGTTGGTTGGTGGCATTACCGGCGACTTTGCGTTCAGCGACAGCTGGGGCTATGACGTTTCTATGAGTTACGATCGCAGTACGGGCCACGCTACTCAGCAAGTCTTGCTCGAAAATCACCTGTTTTTTGCAACCCAGAACCTCGGCGCTGTTGCTGATCCGGTCACTGGTTTGCCGACAGGCGAAGTCGTCTGCGACATGCGCTTTCCGGCTGCGGGTGGTCTTATCACTCCTACACCCTGTGTGCCGTTCGATATATTTAATATGTCGGTTGCCGGAGATGGCGTGACAAGCTCTGGCCTTTTCAGCACTCAGGCTGAGCGTGATTATCTGCAGGGCAACAGGACTAACCGTACGGTGACCGAGCAGTCGATTTTCTCGGCGTTCGTTACTGGCGACATGTTTAGCCTCTGGAACGGCGAGACTGTTGGTGCGGCGGGTGGTATCGAGTTCCGTAATGACAAGATCGATTCACAAAATAGTGCTGTCGGTGTGCTTGGTCTGAACGCTGCGGAAAACGCGTTGCAGGAAGGCGAAACCCGGGGTAGTCGCGATACCTTCGATGTGTATGGAGAGATTTCGGCTCCGTTGGTTGTAGATGCCTCATGGGCTGAATTGTTGCAAGTTGATGCTGCTGTCCGTTATACCGATGACGAAAATTTCGGTAACAAAACGGTCTACAAGATTGGTGGTTTGTGGAGGTTTAATGAGTACGTGGCATTCAGCACGTCATTCAATACCTCATTCCGCGCACCGAACTTGCGTGAGCAGTTCCTGGCGGACCAGGCCGGAGCACTTCCGGGTGGTAGCGATCCCTGTCATAACAACAATTTTATTCTCCTTCAGCCTGGTCCTGCAGCGGACCGTCTGGTTGCCAACTGTCTTTTGAGCGGCGCGGATCCAACGCAATTGGGTACTTCGTTCACCGTTGCAATTCCGACCTCTACTGGTGGTGCAGCAGGGCTCCAGCCGGAAACATCGGAGTCTTTGACGGCAACCTTGACATTGAGCCAGCCGTTTTCGGATCGGTTTGATTTCGATCTTGCATTGACCTATTTCGACATCCAAATCGAAGATACGGTTCGTGCGCTGGATACAGGCACCATTGTCAACCGTTGTTACAACGACCAGGACAATTTGGAAAGCCCATTCTGTGATCGCGTCTTCAGGGACCGTGCAAATGCTACGCCACTAAACAACTTCATCAGTTTTGTGCGGGCAGGATTCATCAACACGGGTGAAGAGTCGGCGACCGGATATGACATCACGACGCGTTTTGCGATGGATTTCGATCGTGTGAATTTGAACTGGTCAACGGCTACTACCTTTATGTCTGAGCGCCTGAGCCAGGAATTCCCGCCGAGTGATGCGGATCCCGATGGTTCGGCTATCGTAGATGACGTAGGTCGCATCGGTAATCCGGAGTGGACCTTCCAGTCTACGGTTGGATTGGCCATGGGTAACTTTGATGTCATTTTGCAGTCACGTTACTTTTCTGACACAGAGTTCCCACAAGGCCAGACAAATCCGATCATTACTGACTCTGCAGGCCTGTGCCTGAGCGGTTGTCCGGTAGGTGCTGATCCGAATGTCCTCTTTGCCGAAGACGGATTCACGCAATACCAGTTCCTCGACCAGGCGGATCTTGATCCTTCGGTCGGTGAGGTACGTCCGGTTACGGGTGCAGAAGGTCAGTGGCATCATGATCTCGGGTTGACCTACAACTGGGAAACCGCGGCAGTGACAGTCGGTGTTAACAACCTTACTGGCGAAGAGCCTCCGCTAATCTCGCAGCAAGCGGGTCCAAACCGAAACAACGCGGTTGCCTCCGCTCGTTACGACCTGATTGGTACGTCATACTTCGTGAACTTTACGAAAACCTTCTGATTCTCATCAGATCTGTTGGAGAAACCGGGGCCCTTTGGCCCCGGTTTTTTTTTGAGTGAAGGATAACCGCAGTGTTCCAGGCCAGCACAGCCTGATAAAATAAAGACAACAGCTAAACGGGAGCAATTCATGTTCGGAAACTCAGCAAGATTGCTCGCGAAAAGCGGTGCGCTCCTTGCCGTAACGTTTGTGTGGATTGGCCTGACCAACCCGGTTTGGTCCCAGGATGCTAGTCAGTCTGCAACCAATGATCGGCTTCTTGCTTGCAATGCGATTACAGATCCGACAGAAAAGCTGGAATGTTTTGCTGCGGTGGTTCGCGAGCTCGAGCAAGACACGGAAGTGCCGGGCGCAGTGCCACCATCCGCAGAGCCAACACAAATGATGCCGGAGCCAGCCGCGAGTCCTGCGCCAGTTGCAGCCGCCGCAGCCGCACCAATCGTGTCGTCCGCCCCTGAGTCAAAGCCGCAACCTGACGCGGATGCCGGAGAAAAATCTTCGACGGCAATAGTGGCGACAAATTCTTCGTCGGAAGCCGATGTATCGACTGTTTCGGGCGAGAAATACTTCGGGCTAAAAAGAGATCTGTTGGGCGTCATAACGGCGGCGGATCTCGAAGCGCTGAACAATTTGGACTTTATTTCAGCAACGATTGTTGAAGTGTGGTCGACTATCGATAATAGATTTGAAATTCGTTTGGACAATGGACAGATCTGGCGTGAGACGGACGGCACACGCGTAAGGATTCCCAAAGTCAGAAGCGCAGTCCGAATTTCCAGAGGCAGTTTGGGCAGCTATCGCATGAAGGTCGATAATAACAATCGGCAGGCAGGAGTCCGGCGAACAAAATAAATCTCGCGCCGATCAGGAACTGGAATGAAAACGATTAATACCCACCATTGGCTTTTGCTCGCGTTAATTACAGTCGCTTCGGGATCCGCAAGCGAATCTTTTGCGGATTCTGTCAAGCCGCTTCGACCGGTACACACCTACTCGATCGTAGCTCGTGACTCACAGACCGGTGAACTCGGTGCCGCGGTGCAGTCTCACTGGTTCTCTGTGGGCTCCGGAGTAATCTGGGCGCAACCCGGCATCGGCGCTGTAGCAACACAGTCCTTCACCGATCCCAGTTACGGTCCGTTGGGTCTTGAACTGATGCGCGCTGGCAAGGACGCATCACAGGCGCTGACAGCGTTGCTGTCCGCTGATGAGCACGAAGATGTTCGCCAGGTCGGTATGGTTGACGCAAATGGTGTCGTTGCCAATCACACGGGCATTAACGCAATTTCAGAATTCTGCAATGTAACGGGCGCGAGCTACGCCATTCAGGCGAACCTGATGTGGAAGCCTACGGTGTGCTCGGCGATGGTCAGCGCATTTGAGCGTGCCGAGGGTGATCTGGCAGAGAGAATGATGACTGCGCTTGAGGCCGCACAGGGCGAGGGCGGTGACATACGTGGCAAACAGTCGGTTGCCATCCTGGTTGTCAGCGGTGATGCCTCTGAACCGGCCTGGGGAGGTCGAATAATCGATCTGCGAGTTGATGACCATTTGGAGCCGCTGGTTGAAATGCGTCGTTTGCTGGTCATGGCGCGCGCCTACCAGCTTATGAACAAGGGTGACGAACACATGACCCTTGGTGAAGTGGAGCAAGCCGTCGCGGCTTACAGCGGCGCCGAAGCACTGGTGCCGGACAGCCATGAAATGATTTTCTGGCACGCAGCGACCCTGGCTGCAGATGGCAGGGTGGACGAATCGCTGCCGTTATTCAGCAAGGCGTTCGAGCGCTGGCCTTTGTGGCGGGAATTGGTACAGCGACTGCCGGCGGCAGGGCTGTTGCCGGATGATCCGGCGGTGATGGAGAAGATATTGGCCGTTGAGTAGCGGTTTCGTTTCTATTCTCCAATATGCCAGATCTATTCGCGGCTGAAGCCGCTCCCACAGATCGGTTGATGTCGTGGGAGCGGCTTCAGCCGCGAATTCTCTGGGCAGGCGCCCAAGTTCACCATTCGCTCATCCTTCCCACACGCCGAACTCGCGCATCGCAGGAAATTCACTGTGTCATGTTTTAGTGGCATGATAACCGCAAAATTTTGATGGGAAGCAGGTTGCTGCGCGTGATGAACACGCCTAAATTGCACGGATACACCGGCAATGGTTGTAAAGTAACCGGTGTTTGAACTCGTTTTTTCTAAAATAATTATTTTTTCATATATTTATGACACAAACGATCGGGAGTAGAAATTGAAACTCGCAAGCCTTAAGTCCGGTGGCCGTGATGGCACACTGGTTGTAGTGAGTCGCGACCTGAGTCGCGCAGTTGCGGTGCCGCAGGTGGCTGGCACGATGCAGGCAGCACTCGATGACTGGGATAACAAATCAGCCGCACTGCGTGACGTCGCAGAACGCCTTGAAGCGGGGCAGATCGATGGGGAATTTCCGTTCGATGCAACTGACGTGAGCTCGCCATTGCCGCGGGCCTATCACTGGGTTGATGGTAGTGCGTACGTAAACCACGTCGAGCTGGTGCGCAAGGCCCGTGGCGCTGAAATGCCGGAAACGTTCTGGCATGACCCACTGATTTACCAGGGCGGCTCGGATGATTTTCTCGGGCCACTGGACGACATTCCCGTGCCGAGTGAAGCGTTCGGCATCGATATGGAGGCAGAGACGGCGGTAATTACAGGTGATGTGCCGATGGGAACCACAGAGAATGATGCGGCTCAGCACATCAAGCTGCTGATGATCGTCAATGATGTCTCGCTGAGAAACCTGATTCCCGGTGAATTGGCAAAGGGATTTGGTTTTTATCAATCCAAGCCATCGACTGCCTTTTCGCCGGTCGCCGTAACGCCCGATGAGCTTGGCGATAATTATCGTGATGGTTCGTTCAGTTTACCGCTGCGCACACATCTTAATGGCGAGCTTTTCGGCGAGCCGTTTTGCGGCGTTGATATGACTTTCAATTATCATCAACTTATTGCTCATGTGACCAAGACCCGACGGCTCGGCGCAGGCGCAATTATTGGGTCTGGCACAATTTCAAATTATGACCGATCCAGGGGTTCAAGCTGTATTGCCGAAAAACGCATGTTGGAAACCATTGAAGATGGCTCACCATCCACCCCGTTCATGAAATTTGGTGACACGGTGCAGATTGAAATGCTCGACGAAGAAGGCGTCAGTATTTTTGGCGCGATCAAACAGAAAGTCGTGCAAAACTGAACAATGACCGATAAACGCATTTCGATCGACGGCTCACAGCGCCGTCGTCTGTATTTGTTTCGCCACGGTGCCGTCGACTACGTCGATCAGGACGGCAAGGTTGTGCCTGATCCGGACGTCGTAACGCTCAATGTTAAAGGTCAATCACAAGCCGATGCCATGGGACAGATGTTCGCTGAGGTGACTGTTGACCGGGTTATTTGCTCCGGCCTGGCGCGGACCCGGGAAACCGCCCGGCGGGTTATCGGAACGCGGGACCTTGCGATAGAGATCGATGCCGGTCTTGAGGAAATCAGACCAGCGACTCGCGATGGGACAGGCAATCTGAATCTCATCGAGGATATCGCTTTCAGTCACTGGCGCGCCGTTGACGACGGTAGCCGCTTTCTCGGTGGCGAGTTGTACGCAGATTTTTACGCAAGGATAGCGGTAACATTCGAGTCCATACTCGCCGATCCGGGTTGGCAGAATCTGGCTGTCTTTGCGCACGGCGGTACCAATGCTGCCATTCTTGGTTGGGCGACCGGGCTTGGGTTGTCCGCATTTGGCGTAATTGACCAGGCGACCTGCTGCCTGAACGTTATCGACTTCGATATTGACGCCAATGACAGGCGACTGCTTCGCAAAAGCGTTCGTGGCATGAATATTACGGTCGATGACCCGGCCAAGGGCCAACGACATTCAGGCGATATGGAATCGCTGGCGAGATACCTGATGAGATTCGCAAGCTGAAGAATCACGGTCGGCGTCATTGCTGTTTCAAGAGCAGGCGATGCGCCAATGAATAATGCCGCGGTCAGGAAACCTGTAGCAGCAGGTCAGCGGCAATATTTGCTGCGCTCGGCCCGCAGTTTTCTTAGCCGTGCCTCGAGCTTTTCTCCTTGCGCACGGGTGTAGCCGGCCCGCATTTTTGACTCGACCCACCTAATCTGTTGTTCGGCCTTCTTACACTTCGTTTCGGCACTTTTATCGTACGCCAGACTGGCGGGGACGACGACATACAAAAACATAACGGCGAGCACAACACGCATGGCGCAAATCCTTTTGCTGAACATATCCGGGAGTCCCCAGAATCCACCTCTGTGTCATTTGCGGCAAGCAGCGTTTGTGGAGAAACCGACAAAGAATGTCTTTTCGGGATTTCGGTGATTTTCTGCGCTATATTCATCGGCAGGTAATATCACGTGTGAATCAGCCCGGAGGTGGGAAAAGTGTCTGGCAAAAATCCGATAACGTATCCTGGTAAGAATGCGGCAGTAAACTGGAAAGGCGATCTTTGTATCCACATCGGCGAATGTGGCCGGGCGAAGGGAGACCTCTTTGTCGGTGGCAGAAAACCCTGGTGTCAGCCGGACATGGTGTCGGATGACGATGTCAAAGAGGTGGTTCTTCGTTGTCCGACCGGGGCGTTGTCTTACGAGTATGCCGATGGATCACGGGCCGAGCAGGCCGCTGCTGACAATACCATTCAGGTTTCATACAACGGACCATTATTTGTTCGCGGTGATCTGGATATCGATCAGGCACCAGCAGATGTGCCAGGACTGCGGTTTCGTGCCGCGCTTTGTCGCTGCGGCAAATCCGCAAACAAACCGTTTTGTGATAACTCTCATGAAGCTGCGGATTTCAGGGATTATGGTGCTGTCGGTGACACCGTAAGTGATTCGGACGAGTCAGGCGGTGTGCTTAGTGTGCAGTCGATCAAAGATGGTCCCCTGATGGTAAAGGGCAATGTGACGATTGTAACTTCCAGCGGTCGGCCCGCATGGAATGGCAAACAGGTTGCGTTGTGCCGCTGTGGTGAATCCGCTAACAAGCCGTTTTGTGACGGTCAGCACAAGAAGGCCGGTTTCAAAAGCGACTAACCGGCGTATCCCGGCGCGATCGAGTAAGCAGATAGGTGACGGCGAGACATTCAATGCTCGACATGAGTCACGTTAGCGGCTTTGCTCCGCTTGTGACGACCGGCGCAAGCGCACTGGTGCTTGGCAGCCTGCCAAGCAAGATGTCGCTGGAAACTGGCCAGTATTACGGCAACCCGCAGAATGTTTTTTGGCGTCTGATGGGGGAGTTATTCGACGCGGGCACCCGACTGCCGTATGCAGAGCGGGCTAAACGGCTGTCCGATTCTGGTGTGGCGGTCTGGGACGTTCTGCAATCTTCCGTCAGGCCGGGCAGTATGGACTCGGCAATCGACCAGTCGACGGCAGTCGCAAATGACTTCACGTCGTTTTTTGCACAGCGGCCGAATATTCAGCTGGTCTGTTTCAACGGGCAAAAAGCAGCGCAGATGTTCGAACGGTTGGTTGTGCCTGATATTGGCAATAAGTCCAATACGTTGCGTTATCACACCTTGCCCTCGACGAGTCCGGCCTATGCTGCGATGAGTTTCGATGAAAAGCTCAGGCACTGGTCAATATTAAAGACAGAGACTTATGCAGGCAGTTGAATTGACAGGCAGCAGCCATAATGGAGATCGAAATGTGTCGTAATATTAAAAATCTTTTCAATTTTGATCCGCCAGCAACGGATGACGAGATACATGCGTCTTCACTGCAGTTTGTGCGCAAGCTAAGTGGCTTTAACAAACCATCAAGAATGAATGAGGAAGCATTCGACCGAGCAGTTCAGGATGTGACTACCGTTGCCAGGGCGCTGATTGATGCGCTCAAAACAGAAGCACCGGTAAAAAATCGTGCCGCTGAATCGGCCAAGGCACGAGCCAGGTCGGCCGCGCGATTCAGTGCGGCAGAGAGCTGACGCTGCGCTAATGCGAATGCTGCTATGCTTTGCGATCCGCCGCAGAATTTTAAGTGAACTCAATATTAAGGAGAGCTAGATGATTGGTTACGTCACGCTTGGTACCAATAAATATGATGAGGCAGCAGCATTTTATGACGCATTGCTTGGTGAGCTTGGTGCTGGCCGTATGATGGACGGAGATAGTTTTATCGCCTGGTCAACCGGGCCGGGGTCACCCGCTATATCGATCATAAAGCCGGCGGATGGGAATGCTGCGACTGTTGGTAATGGAGTTATGGTCGCTATCGGTGTCGATTCGAAGGAAAAAGTAGATGCGCTGTACGCCAAAGCGCTGGAACTGGGTGGTAGTGATGCAGGAGAACCGGGACAACGCGGTGATACATTCTATGCCGGGTATTTCCGTGATCTCGATGGCAACAAACTCAACGCTTTTTTCTTCGGCTAAGCATGGCTATCTGCATCAGTTACGGCCGGATATCGATTCGGCCGTAGATCTGAGTCTGCTGCCAAAAAAGCCGAGGGCAACTTAAATCGTATGCATTTGTCTCAGTACAACATGAAATTGAAAAAGTCCTGGCTGAAATCCGAATTGCCACAGATTCTGTTGATCATTGCATTGGTCCTCGCTGCGCGATCATCATTGGCTGACCACTACTACGTGCCTTCCGGTTCGATGGAATATACGCTGATGCCTGGCGACAGGGTGTTGGTTAGCAAAATGGCTTATGGGTTGCGGGTCCCGTTTACCACCATCGAATTCGGCTCCGGCGCAGCAGTCGAGCGTGGTGATGTTGTTATTTTTGATTCGCCAAAGGATGGAGTCCGACTGATCAAGCGCATTGTCGGTATTGGCGGCGACACCGTTTCAATCAGCGATGGCCATCTCATTATCAATGGTGCCGCACTGGCAACGGTTGCAGGTGATGTTGAAAGGTTTGGAACGCGGCTTGCGGTACTCAATCTGCAGGATGGAGGTGGACCGGATATCCAGGGTGCTGTAATTCCACCGCACATGCTGCTTGCGATCGGTGATCATAGAGGGAGTAGCCTTGATGGCCGCTACTTCGGTTTGGTCGGCGAGAATGACGTCTACGGTAAGGCGCTTGGCGTATATCGGCGTCGGGGCGAGGGTTTCATCTGGAACCCGCTATAAAGTCGCAGGCACCTATAAAGCGCTGTCGCCTGTCTCGCCGGTGCGTATACGCCAGACCTGCTCGAGTGAGCTGACGAAAATTTTGCCATCGCCGACTTTGCCGGTTTTGGCGCTCAGGATAATAGCTTCAACGACCTCGTCCAGCCGATCATCAGAGATCGCAACTTCGATCTTGGCTTTCGGCAGAAAATCAACTACGTATTCGGCGCCACGATAGAGTTCGGTGTGCCCGCGCTGCCTGCCGAATCCCTTGACTTCACTTACTGTCATTCCCTGTACGCCAACCTCACTCAGGGCGTTCCTGACGTCATCAAGGCGAAATGGTTTAACAATTGCGGTAACGAGTTTCATGCTTCCTGATCCTGTATTGGTTGCTTGGCGATTCTCTCGAGATTCAAAGGAAAACGGTACCGCCATCCACCATGATAGTTTGCCCGGTCGTTAGTTTGCTGTGATCGCTACTCAGATACAACACGGCGCCAACAATGTCTTCTGTCTCAAGCGGTTTTCTGATCGATTGTTGTGACATCGTGACGTCAACGACCTTGTCCCGTTTGTCACCAAACACTTCGCCGGTCGCATCTGTATTAACAACATTCGGTGCTACGGCGTTGACACGAATATTGTAGCGTCCAAGTTCTCGTGCGAGTCCACGCGTCGCCCCGATAACCGCAGCCTTTGACGCGGTGTAATGCAGTCCATTTGGCATGCCATAAGTAGCAGCAAGAGAGCTGATATTGACTATCGAACCGCTTTCCTGCGCTTTCATGAGCGGAACGACAGCTTTGCAGCATTGCCAGATACCCTTGACGTTCACATTCATCGTGGCGTCCCACTCGTCTTCATCCAGCCGGTCAAAAGGAACGAAACTCAAGCTGCCATAGAGCGCTGCATTGTTGACAAGAACGTCAATTCTGCCAAATTTTCCCAGAACCGCCTCTGCCATCTCCCGTGTGCTTTCTGCGCTGGTCACGTCAGTTTTTGCCGCGATGCCTGCAGCGCCTTCGGTTTCGATGATGCCCAGTGTCTCACTGCAATCGCGCAAATCGTTTACGGCAACGTTAGCGCCGCGCCGGGCGAACTGGCGTGCATACTCCTGACCCAGGCCACGAGCGGCGCCGGTCACGATGACAACTTTGTCTTTGAAGTTCATTATCTGGTTCATCGGTGAATTGGGTTGCGCGCTATGCTATCAATCCTGTGGGGCCTGTGCACAGAATTGCTGCACAAGCTTGTCAGCCGTCTGGCAGGCAGTTATCGTCACTCAGAGGCATTGCCAACTGATTTTTTCATTTCCTATAACACGTTGATTTATAATGAATATTCGATCGACCCCTGAGTTATTCCGGGAACCGGCCGGACTGCTCTATTATGCTGGCGCGGTTTTCTATGCCGTCGCCGGATATGTTGCCGGGTTGGCGGGACTTTTTGCCGACAATGTTTTTGTGAATGTTGGTGCCACCTTGTTACTGGCCCACGCCATGACGATTGCCGCCTACATGATTCACGAATGTGGTCACAACCTCGTTTTTAAGCGTATCAGTCACAATACAGCCCTCGGCCGGTTCCTGACCTGGTTGTGCGGGGCCGCTTATGGCACTTACGAAGACATTCGATACAAGCACTTCCGGCACCACGTAGACAATGACGATGTTGTCTGGTTCGACTACGAGAAATTCTTCGTTGACCACCCAAAAGTACTGGGCCTTTGTAAGTTTCTGGAGTGGTTTTATATCCCGGCACACGATCTGATCATGCACATCATCATGATTTTCACATCGTTTATAATTCCGCAACGCAGAGACCAGCGTCGTCGTAATGTTATGGTAATCGTCATTCGCGGCAGTATTTTTCTTGCGGCGCTCATTTATTTTCCCAGGGCAGCGATTCTTTACGCCATCGCATACATGCTGATGATGACCATTTTGAGGTTCATGGACAGCTTGCAGCACGACTACCCTTACAGCCTGACTTTATTTGATTTTGATAAACCGGAGCGAAAGGGTAATTTCGAATGGGAGCAGGAGCATACTTTCAGCAACCCGCAATCATTTGCCAACGAAACCGTAAACTGGTTTACGTTGAATTTCGGTTTTCACAATGTCCATCACGCGGATATGACAGTACCGTGGTATCGGCTGCCGGCAAAACATCGTGAGTTATTCGGTGACGATCCGGCAACTGTCATCCCCCTGGCTGCTCAATTAAAGATTTTTCACAAACAGCGTGTGCACCGTATGACTGGCAATCACGAAGGACCTGAACCCTCTGGCAAAGCGTTCTTGCTGGCTGCACAAAGGGCCGAAGTTTACGGTGGCAACGCAGCATCATTCTTGACATCGTTCTGACTCCGCAACGATGCAAAACCTGAAAATATTTCAGTCGCTGTGGGCTATGGAGCTGCGTAGCCCCGACCAGCCCGAGCGTTCCTTTGAGGAAAGTTTTCGCATGGTTGCGGAGGCTGGTTATGACGGCATGTGCATCGATCCGGCAGCCGACGAAATTGAGGAATTCCAGAAGATCCTGCCTTACTTTGGCGAGTTCGGACTTTCGTCCATGGTCAACGCCTTTCCGTACCAGCTGGAGGACATGCGTCCGCTGTTCGACCTGGCCAAAGATGCCAACGCCAGCCTGGTGAATATCATTGGCGGAGTCATGCCGATCGATCCGGCAGATGCTGTGCCCGTTATCAATCGCTGGATGCAGGAAGCTGCAGATTACGATTTCCCGCTGCTTTTCGAGACCCACCGCGACAGCCTGCTTAATGATATGTATTACACACTGCAGGTCATGGACCTTGTGCCGGAGATGCGGCTTTGTGCGGACTTGTCACATTTCGTGGTTGATCGCGAGATGCGCGCTCCTGTTATCGAGACGGATCAGGCCTATATCGAGCGGATTCTGCGGCGGTCGGACTGCATGCAGGGCCGTGTGGCGAGCCGCGAACAAGTGCAGGTCCAGATCGATTTTCCACAGCACCAGGAATGGGTGGCAATTTTCCGCCACTGGTGGAAGCTGGGGATGCGCGCGTGGCGTCAGCGCAATGCCGATGATGCTACATTGATATTTCTTTGCGAGTTGGGACCGCCGCCCTACGCAATTACTGATCGCAATCAGCGCGAGTTGTCAGATCGCTGGCAGGAGGCACTGCAAATTCGCAGCTGGGTACGCGAGATATGGAGTGAACTGGAAGCTGAAGACTAGCAGTCTGTTGAAAGACTCTGTTTTTCAACAGAAGACCAGCAACCTGAAAAGCGACATTGGCGCAATATTGAGGAGAACTTGTGGCAGACGATGCGGAGATTGGCAAGGTCGGCTGGATAGATATTACGGTCGATGACGCGACTGGCCTCAGGGACTTTTACGCTGCGGTTACAGGCTGGAAACCCAAAGATGTGAGCATGGGGGAGTACAGCGACTTTATGATGACGATGCCGGGAAACGATGAAGCGGCGGCTGGTATCTGCCACGCGCGCGGTGACAACGCAGCGCTGCCGCCGCAATGGCTGATTTATATTATCGTCGCGGATGCCGACAAGAGTGCAGCAGTCTGCGTGGCCAGGGGCGGTAAAGTTCTGGTCGGGCCGAAACCATTGAGCGGTGGCAGGTTTTGCGTGATCGAAGATCCCGGTGGAGCAGTAGCAGCGCTTTACCAGCCCGCCTGACAACGTCGGAAACATGATAGCAGCGAGACATGCGTAGCAAATTCGAATCCGCCAAATGGCATCAGGCAGTGGCCGATATCATCGGCCTTGCAAATGGTAAGGAGATCGCCTCCGGGCTCATTGCGGCAATTGATTCTGTCGTAACACATGAGGGGACCTGCCTGATCGCGTTTCACAATGACGCGCGTCCTGATGTTCTGCATCACACGCTCGAACCGGCCGGGCGCAAACATTATCTTGAGCGATATCTCGCGGGACCCTATCTTCTCGATCCGTTGTACCAACTCGCCATTCAGCCCAGCAAACCCAGTTTATGCCGGTTCCGTGACGAGCACCCGGATCGGTTCCGCTCCAGCGAGTATTACCGACAGTATTGCGAGCGCACACACTTGCTCGACGAGATGGACTACCTGACGCCCGTCTCCTCGAGGACGACGGTCGTTCTCGTGGTAGGTCGACGCAATCGGACGTTCAGCAAGGCTGAATTGAATCGCCTTGAGTTGATTGAACCAATAGTACAAGCAAGCATACGCAGAATCTGGGACGCCTGGATCTCCCGACGTGATGATACTAAAGGCGATGACGATGTTCACAAACGGCTAACGCAATGTTACGAGACATTCGGCGAGTCCGTGCTAACCGTTCGTGAGCGGCAGATTAGTCAGTTGTTGTTGCGCGGGCATTCATCGAAATCCATCGCCCGGGAACTGAAAATCGCACCAGGTACGGTCATGGTGCATAAGCGAAACATGTTCAGCAAGCTCGGCATCAGTTCGCAATACGAGCTCTTCTCCATGCTTATCGACGATATCGGCAAAATTTAGGTTCGTCACCGAAAAATTCAATAAAAACCGAAAGTTAAGTTAGTCCTACCCTCCTAATGGTATTCCTGACAGGTGCCATCTCGGCGACAATCCTGTTCTACTTTTGAGCGACCGGTACAGGATACTTTTCATGTTTGATTTCGATTTCGGCCTGGGAGAAGACATCGACATGTTGCGCGAGTCCGTACGGGGCTTCGCGAACGATCGTATTGCACCGCGTGCAGCGGAAATAGATGCGTCAAATCAGTTTCCGCGTGACCTATGGCCGGAACTGGGTGAACTCGGTCTGCTCGGTATTACGGTAGAGGAAGAGCTCGGTGGATCGGGACTTGGCTATCTCGCCCACGTGGTCGCCATGGAAGAAATCAGCCGGGCATCTGCATCGATCGGTCTTTCCTATGGTGCGCACTCAAACCTGTGCGTGAATCAATTGCGCCGCTGGGGTAGCCAGGAACAAAAAGAAAAATATTTGCCGAAGTTAATGTCCGGTGAATACGTCGGGGCACTTGCGATGAGCGAGCCTGGTGCAGGGTCAGACGTAATGGCGATGAGTTCGCGGGCACAACGTGACGGCGACTTCTACATTCTTAACGGCAACAAGATGTGGATTACGAACGCCCCGGAGGCAGATGTAACCATTATCTATGTGGGAACAAACACCGAAGAAGGTTCAAGTAAAAAGCTGAGCGCATTTATCGTCGAACGCGATCGGCCGGGTTTCAGCACAGCGCAAAAACTCGACAAACTTGGTATGCGTGGATCCGATACCGGTGAAATCGTGCTCGATAATTGCAAGGTCCCGGTTGAGAATCTCCTCGGCAGCGAAGGGAAGGGCGCCGCGATCCTGATGAGCGGTCTGGATTACGAGCGCGTTGTGCTGGCAGCCGGACCGTTGGGCATTATGCAATCGTGTTTTGACCTGGTGATGCCGTATATACATGACCGCAAACAGTTTGGTCAGCCAATCGGCACGTTTCAGCTCATGCAGGGCAAGATTGCGGATATGTATACCACGATGAATTCCTGTCGGGCGTATGTTTATGCAGCCGCAAAGGCCTGTGACCGCGGTCAGACCACGCGCTTCGATGCAGCCGGTTGCATATTGCTGGCGGCGGAACGGGCAACCTGGATGGCTGGCGAAACGATTCAAACGCTGGGTGGTAACGGGTACATTAATGAGTATGCGGCCGGACGATTATGGCGTGATGCCAAGCTGTATGAAATTGGTGCCGGTACGAGCGAAATTCGGCGTATGCTGATTGGCAGGGAATTGTTTAACGCAACAGGTTGAATCTTCAGCGGCCATGCCGATCATAAAAAGCAAAATTAAAGTCGATTCAAAAGACTTTGTAGAAAACGATGCCGCCAATCGCAAGTTGGCGAGTGAGCTGCACCAGGTGCACGATACGATTGCGCAAGGTGGCAGCGAACGTGCCCGGAAAAAGCATCTTGCGCGCGGAAAATTGCTGCCTCGTGATCGAATTCGGTCCGTTGTAGATCGCGGCGCGCCCTTCCTTGAGATTTGCCAGCTCGCGGCCTACGGCCTGTACGATGATGAAGTTCCCGCAGCAGGCGTCATTGCTGGCATAGGTCAGATCAATGACATCGACTGCATGATCATCGCCAACGATGCGACGGTGAAAGGTGGTACTTATTACCCGCTCACCGTCAAAAAACATTTACGCGCGCAGGAAATTGCTGAGCAAAATCGCTTACCGTGCATTTACCTGGTTGATTCCGGCGGTGCCTTTTTGCCGTTGCAGGATGAAGTGTTTCCGGATCGCGATCATTTCGGCCGGATTTTTTACAACCAGGCCAGGCTATCCGCAAAAGGCATTCCGCAAATAGCAGCAGTGCTCGGTTCATGTACCGCAGGCGGCGCCTATGTACCGGCGATGTGTGATGAGGCGATCATCGTCCGCAACCAGGGCACGATATTTCTTGGCGGTCCGCCGCTGGTAAAAGCAGCGACCGGTGAAGTCGTCGATGCCGAAACGCTGGGTGGCGGTGATGCGCACTCGAGAATATCCGGTGTTACGGATTACCTGGCGGACAATGATTCAGAAGCGCTGGCGATGGTCCGCGAGCTGGTTTCGAATCTGAACTGGCGCAAAGAAATCAAAGTGAAAATGCGTGAGCCCGCCGAGCCGGCATACCCCGCTGATGAGCTCTATGGTGTTGTATCCAGGGAATTTCGCTATCCGTACGACGTGCGCGAAGTAATAGCGCGCCTTGTAGACGCTTCTGATTTTCAGGAATTCAAGGCACTTTATGGTCCGACACTGGTTTGCGGATTTGCACATTTGTATGGATACCCCATTGGCATCGTGGCAAACAATGGCATTCTGTTTTCCGAGTCCGCACAAAAGGGCGCGCATTTCGTCCAGCTGTGTAATCGTCGCGGCATCCCCATCGTGTTTCTGCAAAACATTACCGGTTTCATGGTCGGCAAAAAGTATGAGCATGGCGGTATTGCGAAAGATGGGGCGAAGATGGTGAATGCTGTCGCGACAGCATCTGTGCCCAAATTCACCGTGATTATTGGCGGCTCGTTCGGTGCCGGCAACTATGCGATGTGCGGTCGTGCGTATAGCCCAAGATTGATGTGGATGTGGCCAAACTCGCGCATATCCGTCATGGGCGGTGAGCAGGCAGCGCTGGTATTGTCGACCGTCAGGCGTGACGGACTCGAAGCGCGCGGCGAAAGCTGGCCGAAAAAAGACCAGACCAATTTCGAACGTCGTATTACCAGGCAATACGAAAAGCAGGGCAGCCCATACTACGCAAGTGCGCGGCTATGGGACGACGGTGTGATCGACCCGATAGACACACGGCGCGTACTCGGCCAGGCAATTTCGGCATCCATGAATAACCCCCGCGATGCCGAGGAACCACATGGCATATTTCGTATGTAGGGTTTGATGCGCCTGTAATAACCGTACCGTAAGTCATCCCTATTCGCGGCTAAAGCCGCTCCCACAGATTTTCCGGGCACCGAAATGCACTTGTGGGAGCGGCTTTAGCCGCGAATGCTCAGCCCCTGTTTGCTGTCAGCTCGACACCAATTCGTCCGCCCACGCGAAGCAGGTATGATGCCAATGAATTACAGCAATCAGGACGTGACATGGCTGACCTCTATGAGTGAACGACAGGAACAGTTTTCCGGGACGCGGGATGTCCTCGAGGCACATCAGTTTGATTTAGAGCGGCTGCAGGACTACATGCTCTCTCACGTAGAAAGTTTTCATGGCCCGCTAACAGCGAGCCAGTTCAAAGGCGGTCAATCCAATCCAACCTACCTCCTGGAATCGCCTTCCGGGAAATACGTAATGCGGCGCAAGCCACCCGGCAAACTGCTCAAATCAGCACATGCTGTGGACCGGGAGTTCAAGGTCATAAGCGCGTTGTACAGTGCAGGTTTTCCGGTGCCACGACCCTATGTGCTTTGTGCGGATGAGGCTATTGTCGGCACGATGTTCTTCATCATGGAATATGTAGAAGGACGAATTTTTTGGGAACTTGATTTACCGGATTTGGATCGGGACGAGAGAGCGGCTATTTACGATCATGCAAACCTAACGCTTGCGCAGTTGCATAATTTTGATGTGGGAGATATCGGTCTTGCAGACTACGGCAAGCCGGGAAACTATTTCGCGCGACAGATATCCCGCTGGTCAAAACAGTACAGCGCTTCGGAGACGGCGAAGCTGGCCGCTATGAACAGCCTGATCGAATGGCTGCCTGAGCACATTCCAGACGACGAGTCGACAGCTGTCGTGCACGGTGATTATCGCCTGGACAACATGATCATCCACCCCACTGAGCCACGCGTTATCGCAGTTCTCGATTGGGAGCTCTCGACTATCGGTCATCCTCTGGGTGATTTCACCTACCACCTGATGGCCTGGCAGATGCCCGAAGTCGGTATTGGTAGCACCGGCCTGATGGGTAAGGATCTTGCAGCATTGGGCATCCCGAGCGAGGAAGATTACGTCGCGACATATTGCGAACGCACCGGTCGTGAAAACGGAATCGCCAACCGGGATTTCTATTCAGCGTATAACTTCTTTCGTATTGCAGCGATTCTGCAGGGCATTGCCGGTCGGGTAAGAGACGGGACCGCAGCGAGCGTACATGCCGAGCGTGCTGCAAACGCAGTGGGTCCGCTGGCGGATATGGGCTGGGAGTACGCAAAAAAAGCGATGTAGAACCGTAGCCCATTCGCGGCTAAAGCCCGGTCCGCCTGTACTTCTCGTTATCGGTCTATTGGTTGGTGCGGACTGACATTTATTGCACTAAAGATCAATTTGCACCACCCCAGTTCGCGCATCTAAACAAGGCAGGCAAATTGGCCGCGAATGATCAATAACGTCACCAAGCTAACAGGACAGTTAGCCGCTAAAACGAAATCGTCTCGTTAAGCGCTCTCCCCATGATGACCGCAGCTTCGCGCCGGTCGTAGTAGCCAGCCATTTGCCCTACAAGCCGATATCCAAGGCTCCCGTAAAATTTCTTCGCCGACTGATTGGAGGCACGTACTTCCAGTCGCACACGTTGTATGCCTGCCGTACGGCAGGACTTTTCCAGCCACTGGTGCAAAGCTCTGCCAATTCCCATCCGTCGTACTTTCGGCTGGACCGCGAGTAACAATAGATGCGCTACGTCATCATGAAATTTCATGATCGCAAATCCTTGCAATACACCGCGAATGCTGGCGACGAGTACCATCGTGTCTTTGTCTTTTATATGCTGCTTTACCCGCGCCGGCGTCCAGCGCCAGTTCAGACCATGTTCAACGTGCAACCTCGACATCGATGCGATTTCAGAAGCTTCCGATGCATGTGCCGCACGCAAAATTAGTGATTCATATTCGTTCATAGTGACTCGACCCGCTGCCGGTACATGGTATGTTATCTTGCCGCCGGACTGCCACCACTCTAATATGTAGGCCTTTACAGATAATGCCTGCGCGAGACTTATGAACGGATTCTACAGACCAGCAAATGCCGATTGACTACGAAGCCGTGCTGGCGACCTCTGTGTCGGACGAACCGTTCGAATACACGGAAAAGGATTCAATACTGTATGCGCTCGGTGTTGGGTTCGGCAGCGACCCGCTGGATCGACGTGAGTTGTCATACGTTTATGAACAACCCGGACTGCATACCGTGCCAACGATGGCCGGCATGCTGCTGTCCAATACGTTTTTCGATGGCAGCGGCTGGGATTACAGTCGTGTCTTGCATAGTGGTCAAAACCTTGAGCTGTATCGGCCATTGCCTGTGGCGGCTGAGCTGCTGGCGAACCGACATGTCGTCAGCATAGTTGATCGTGGTGCCAGGAAAGGCGCCAGGATAGAACTTGAGTCGGAGGTTCGCCTTGCCAGAGACGACACTGTTATTTTCACACTGCGCAGCATATTACTGGCAAGAGGTGATGGCGGCATCGGCGGTCCTTCCGGACCAGTACCGTTGCCGCACAAAATGCCGAAGCGCGATCCGGATCTGAGTTGCGACCTGCCAACCCGACCAGATCAGGCATTACTTTTTCGCCTGTCGGGTGATCACAATCCACTGCACGCAGATCCGGATGTCGCAAAGGCTGCGGGCTTCGATGCTCCGATAATGCATGGCAGGTGCACTTCCGGCGTCGCTTGCCACGCTATTCTTAAGACGATATGTGACTACGATTTTACGCTGATTACCGGTTTTGACGTTCGTTATTCGGCGCCGGTGTATCCCGGAGACATCATTACGACAGAGATGTGGCAAGACCGAAACGTCGTTTCTTTCCGTTGCAGGGTAAAAGAACGCGATGTCGTTGTTATCAATAATGGGAAGTGCACGCTGGCTGTTTAGTCAGTAAGTAAATTCAAGGCAGGGAGTAGCAATTGACTAATCGAGTTGAGATTGAAATTTCTGAGCATATTGCCGCGGTCAAACTCAATCGTCCCGACAAGCGAAATGCTGTCGATCTGGAGATGTTTCGCGAACTGATTGAAGCAGCAGAACAACTAAAATCAGATAGTTCGGTTCGAGCTGTTGTTCTGTATGGCGAGGGTGCAAGTTTTTGTGCCGGTATCGATATATCAGTATTTCAGGGTGAAGGTATAGGCGCTGTTGGTGGTGACCTGATGCAAGCACGAGAAAATTCGCCGGCGAATTTCTTTCAGAGTGCCGCTTATGCATGGCATGAGCTTGCTGTGCCGGTCGTAGCGGCCCTGCACGGCACGATTTTTGGTGCCGGGCTACAAATTGCGCTGGGCGCTGATATTCGCTACGCGACGCCGGATGCAAAGATGTCGATCATGGAAATCAAATGGGGAATTATTCCTGATATGGGAATATCAGCTCTGCTGCGCAATATTGTCGCTACCGATAAAGTCAGGGAACTTGCCTATACGGGCCGTATCGTTAGCGGCACAGAGGCAGCTGAAATCGGCCTGGTCACCAGCGTCTGCGATGACCCCGTTGCAAAGGCGCGGTCGGCCGCTGCCCAGATCGCAGGAAAGTCGCCAGATGCCATTCGGGCAATCAAGAAACTGATCAATGAGTCGTGGCAAATGGACCATACCAGCGCATTGCGCCATGAGGCTGTATTACAGGGGGCGCTAATGGGCAGCACAAACCAGGTAGAGGCCGTGCGGGCCAATATGGAGAACCGGACAGCGGTTTTTACTGATCCGGAATCATGAAATCGGGCCATTTTTGGCGCAAAAAAGAAGCAGGTTTGGTGGAACTTGCAGGGTCAAAATACACTCTTAGTCTGTATACGAGGGCATTAGCCGTCACGGAATTGAAGTAAATTGAAAATCAGGTTGGCATTTTTTGTGGGCTTGCTCGCAAGCTTGTGCTGCGCTGGCGCGTATGCACAAACCTATAAACCTTTTCCAGGTACAACATCTGATCAACGCACGATCAGGACGCAGGAAAGGGTCGACGAGCTGTATTCGGCCGGCAACTTTGACCGTGCCCTTTTTATTTACGAAAACGACCTCGCACCGCAGGGTGACAAGTACGCCCAGTATATGGTTGGCTATATGTATCTGCACGCGGAAGGCGTGCCACAGGACAAAGCCAAAGCACTTGCCTGGTATCGACTGGCGGCGGAACGAGGCGAATCCGTTCTGCAACGACCGCAAAGTAAATTGATCGAAAGCATGTCGCCGGCAGAAATTGCTCGTTCGAACGGCATTTTGATCGATTTGCAAGCTTCAATAGGCGATATGAAACTCATCTCGGATTTGATTGAACAGGATTTGAGAATACTTAGAGAACGAACCGGGTCGAGGGTTGCCGGGTCGGACTATAGTGGCGCGTTGCTTATCATTAAGCCGACAGGCGGCACTGTAGGACCCAATTATTACCACGATATTCGGGTTGGGCTTGAAATGCGGCTCAGCTACCTGGAAACCCGGGTTGAGATTAGCGACGTGGCAAATCAGATCGACAACGAAAAATTAAAGCTGCTGCAGGAACAGGCCAAATCAGAGCTGGCAGCAGTCGATCAATCCCAAAACTAACCAGGTAAGGCCGTCGTAAATTTTCAGTGTTTGTAACTAGTTGCAAATTCGCTCAATCGAGTCGCTAATTACAGGCCTGAGACGGTCGTAGTCCACGCATCAATATCTGCGGAAACTCACCGCGTACCTGATCGGCCATTTTCGCATCGCCATGAAACCACTTTGGTATCCAGTTGATGGAGCCCATTATGGCGTTGCCGGTCATGCGTACGTCACACGGTGCAATGCTCCCATCATCAATACCGAGCGCCAGCAATTGTTCGAAGCTGACACCATGTCGACGCGAGACTTGCAGAATTTCGTTACGGTGTGAGCGCTTCAGTGAGGGAATTTCACTCATGATGGCAACCGGGCCCCGTTCACCAACCATGATTTCGATGTGGTAACGAAGGTATAGAAACGCTTGCTGAAATCCATTTTCGCCCTCGTTCCTGCCCTGAACCATCGCATCCCATCCGAGTTCAGCGGCGCGCAGATAACACTGGTAGACGAGTTCTTCCTTGTTTTTGACGTAATAGTAAAGCGCAGCGTCTGTTAACCCCAGGTGGCGCGCCACGTCTTTCAGCGACGTGCCACTGAACCCTTTCGCATTGAAACAGGTCGCTGCGGCCTTGAGGATGCGATGGCGCTGAATTTCGAAGCGGGTTTCCGCTGCAGTTGTTGCCATAATTACTGATCGCCCCTGAGTTCGCCTTGGAAACGGCAATTTACCCTTGTGTTCTTTGCCGGTGTGCATTATTTTAATCTAGATTAAAATTTTTGCAATGCTCCAAAGCATTGATTTTAAAAAGAATTAACCGCCTGAAAGCGGGATTTTCGAGCGCAAACTGATCGGAGGATCACAGTCGATGAGTACCGCCGCCAGCGACATGCCGGACCTGACTAAGAAGACTGGCAAGAGCAGCCAGACACCCCTGCGTTTTGTCACTGCAGCTTCCCTGTTTGATGGTCACGATGCGGCCATCAATATCATGCGCCGGCTTATCCAGGCGCAGGGTGCAGAAGTCATCCACCTGGGGCACAACCGAAGTGTCGATGACATTGTGCGTGCTGCGATCCAGGAAGATGCCGATGCCATTGCCATCAGTTCCTATCAGGGCGGGCACAACGAATTTTTCAGTTACATGATCGACCGACTACGCGAGTTAGGCGCGCCACACATTAAAGTGTTTGGCGGCGGCGGTGGGACGATAACGCCGGAGGAAATCAAAGCGCTGATGGACTACGGCGTGGAGCGCATCTATCACCCGCATGACGGCATGGAAATGGGCCTTGAAGAAATGATCAGGGACCTTATCGAGCGAACTGAGGATGCACGCCAGGAAACCATACCGCCTGCCGATTCGTCCTCAGACAGGGTTATCGACATTGCCGCAACAGTGTCTGCGATCGAAGAGGGCCTGTACGGCGAGGCAAAACTGGCCGCAATGCGTAAGGCGTGGCTGGTGAAAGCCGGCAAGGTGCCGGTAATAGGCATCACGGGTACCGGTGGTGCCGGCAAAAGCAGTGTTACTGACGAGATTCTGAATCGGTTCTTAAGTAGTTATCCGCAGATGCGCATTGCGGTTCTGGCGGTCGACCCAACCCGCAGGCGCACTGGCGGTGCATTGCTCGGCGACCGTATCCGCATGAACTCGCTGCGCTCCGAACGTGTATATATGCGTTCGATTGCGACCCGGCGTCAGCATCTTGCTACCAGTGAGATGCTTGCAGACCAAATCCTGTATTTGAAGTCAATGGGCTTTGATCTGTTGATCGTCGAAACTGCGGGCATTGGCCAGAGCGATAGTGAAATTGTCGACATGGTGGATTTCTCGGTTTATGTCATGACCAGCGATTATGGTGCGGCCAGCCAGCTGGAAAAAATCGACATGATCGATTTTGCAGATCTCATTGTGCTCAATAAATACGATAAGCGTGGCGCTGAGGATGCGCTCCGCGATATTCGCAAGCAATGGAAACGCAATCATGTGCAGTTCCAGACCGCAGATGAGGACGTTCCGGTCTACCCGACAATAGCCAGCCAGTTCAACGATCCGGGAATTACCTGGATGTTTTCCGAACTGTGCAGACGCATGGCCGGCAAACTTGAACTGGATGCGGCGAACTGGACTGCCGATATTGACGTATCACAAAAGGAACCGCGCGCTATGGCCGTGATTCCCGGCAGTCGCATCCGTTACCTCGCTGAAATCAGTGAGCAGGGGCGCGCAATTCAGCAGTCGGTTGAGCAACAAGCTGAATCGGCGAGCCAGTTACAGCATCTCTACGAAGCGCTGAAAGCACTTGAAGACCCTGATCTGCCAGATATTTTCAATGCTTACTTTGCGAACGCGCTGGCCGACAACAAAGACCGATCCATTCTCGTTTTGCGCCAGCGTTATCAGGAAGCACTGCAGGATCTGAGCACAGAGGCACTTGGCTTATTACGAGACTGGCCGGCGCGTCGCGACGCGGTGCGCACGGAACGCTACAGCTACGTGGTGCGCGGCAAAGAGGTCACTGGCGCAAATTATCTGGAGTCCTTAAGTCATCAGCAGATTCCCAAGATAGCCGCGCCGAATATTCGTGATTGGGGAGAGTTGCTCAAGTTCCTGATGAAAGAGAACCTTCCTGGCGGTTACCCGTATACCGGGGGCGTCTACCCGTACCGTCGTCTCGGCGAGGATCCGACGCGAATGTTTGCCGGTGAGGGGACGCCGGAAAAAACCAATCACCGTTTCCATTACCTGTCACTGGGTCAGGACACCGCACGTTTGTCCACGGCATTCGATTCCGTGACGCTGTACGGCGAGGACCCGCATGAGCGGCCGGACATTTATGGAAAAGTCGGCAACTCGGGCGTCTCCATAGCATCTGTCGACGACATGAAGAAGCTTTACTCGGGATTTGATTTGTGTGCGCCGACCACTTCGGTGTCGATGACGATCAACGGCCCGGCGCCGATGATTCTCGCATTCTTTATGAACACTGCGATTGACCAACAGGTGGAGAAACACCTAAAAGATTGCGGTCAGTGGGACGCCGCGCAGAAAGAGATAGATCATTTTTTTGAGGGTAAATCACGACCGCAATATGTTGGCGAATTGCCGCCCGGTAATGAGGGACTTGGCCTGGGGCTGTTGGGTATATCGGGTGAAAAGCTTGTTTCTCCCGAAATTTATGAAGAGATTCGCCAGCGCACACTGGCTGCAACTCGTGGCACCGTCCAAGCGGACATTTTGAAAGAAGACCAGGCACAGAACACCTGCATTTTTTCGACTGAGTTCGCCTTAAAAATGATGGGCGACGTGCAGCAGTACTTTATCGACAACAAGGTACGCAATTATTACAGCGTATCGATCAGTGGATATCATATCGCCGAAGCAGGCGCGAACCCGATCAGCCAGCTTGCGTTCACGCTCTCGAACGGATTCACGATCGTCGAGTACTACCTTGCTCGCGGCATGAATATCGACGATTTTGCGCCTAATTTAAGCTTCTTCTTTTCTAATGGCATGGACCCTGAGTACACGGTAATCGGCAGAGTTGCCCGGCGCATCTGGGCGCGAGCGATGCGCGAGCGCTACGGTGCCAGTGCCCGCAGCCAGATGCTCAAGTATCACGTGCAGACATCCGGGCGCAGCCTGCATGCACAGGAAATCAGTTTCAACGATATTCGAACGACCCTGCAGGCGCTCTATGCAATGTTTGACAATTGCAACAGCTTGCACACCAACGCGTTCGATGAGGCAATTACAACACCAACAGAGCAGTCGGTGCGGCGTGCCGTGGCGATTCAGCTGATTATCTCAAGGGAGCTCGGCCTGAATTATTGCGAGAATCCCTGGCAAGGTTCTTTCGTGGTCGACGAATTGACCGACCTGGTCGAGGAGGCCGTGTTCAAGGAGTTTGATCGCATTTCCGAGCGCGGTGGAGTACTCGGTGCGATGGACACGATGTATCAGCGCGGCAAGATTCAGGAAGAAAGCCTGTATTACGAGAGCAAGAAGCACGATGGCTCGTATCCGCTGGTGGGCGTCAACACCTTCCTGCCGAAGAAGGGACAAGAGGACGAGGTTCACAATCTTGAGTTGATCCGCTCAAGCGAAACCGAAAAACAGAATCAGATCAGCCATGTCACGGCATTTCAGGAATCTCACAGCGATGAAAGCCGCGCGGCGATCCAGCGATTGCAGGAGGTTGCCAGAGCTCGGGGCAACGTATTCGAGGAACTTATGAACACCGTCAAGTCCAATTCTCTGGGGCAGATTTCTGCAGCGTTATATGAAGTTGGCGGTGAATATCGACGCAATATGTAGCGTGAGAGGAATCTGCGGTAAACTTGAATAAAAGGGGTCAGAGTCACTGCCGTCCCATAAAGACGAGTTTCCTGGCCATAGGCTGAAGCGTTGGCGCAATGTTCCAGATTGGGGGCATCGCCCGCTGCCACGATAGAAATATTGAATTAGCTTTTTGTATGGCGTTTCTTTCCGTACGGGCTCCTACAATTCTAATTAGTAATGTAGGAGCCCGCCCAGCGGGCGATTGCGGGATACTCAAGTTACCTTGATGCTTCATTCGGGCACCCAAATAGAGTTTATGGGACAGCAGTGGTCAGAATATTTTTTCAGATAAAAACAAGTAAACGCAGGACCACACGTGATTATTAACGCCAGAATCAAATCCTTTTTCGTTTTCCCGGCTGTCATGATTAGCATGACCTTGCTCGGTATTGCACTTTGGCAGGCATTCCTTGGCGGGCATGAGCGCACCGCGTGGCTCGGTGCAGCTATAGCGGCATTGCCATTGCCACTTTTGATGATGCGTTTGATGTTAACCCGCGTTGAACGCACCAGCGATAATTTGCCATTACTCTTGTTGCTGTCTGCCACTGGTGTCATGGTCGCGGTCTGGGAGCAGTTTCTCCAGGGAACGACCGGTTGGGCGCCGCTCTCCGCAGCCCTGGTCAGCCTGTTCATATTGTTGCTCTATGTTTTCTGGTACTCGAGATTCGGCAGGCTGGAAAGCGCTCTTTTGTCTGTTGGCAGCAAGCTGCCGCACTTCGAGCTGCTGGACTCGGACGGCGAGAAATTCGACTCCGACTCGTTGTCAGGATCACCCGCTGTTCTGCTGTTCTACCGTGGCAACTGGTGTCCGCTTTGCATGGCACAGATCAAGGAAATCGCGAATCGCTATCAGGAAATGGACGAAATGGGTATTAAGGTCGTCCTGGTAAGTCCGCAACCCGATGAGTTAAGCAGGAAGCTCGCGGGAAGCTACAAGGTACCGTTTCGCTTCCTGATCGATAGTGACAATAAAATCGCTGAAACATTTGATATCGCCGTTAAACATGGTGTGCCCATCGGCATGCCGGGCGGCTATGCTCCGGATACCGTAATGCCAACGCTCGTGGTGACCAACGCCTCGGGCACCATCGTATATTCCGATCAAACAGACAACTATCGTGTGCGGCCGGAACCGGATACTTTTCTTGCCATCTTACGTCGTGCAGGAGTCGTCACTAAGTGACTGATAATGAATCAAAGAGTTTTCTCGACAATCCCACACTCTATGAAGGAACCTATCTTGAGTTTCTCGGTTTTCGACTTGCGACCTGGAAAGACGGCTTTGCACGGATCGAAATGCCGGTACGAGCAGAACATCGCAATACAGTCGGCTATTTACATGGCGGAATAATCGCATCACTGCTGGATATCGCCGGTGCGGTGTCCGGTAGCTTCGGCACGTCAAAAGAATTCGTCTCAGTAACGATTAATCTGAACTGCAATTACATGGCACCACACCGCGCAGACACTGCCATCGCCGAGGGCGAACTCATCAGGGCAACCAGCTCACTTTTTTTCGCGCAGGCAAAATTATTTGACCCTGACAAGAACCGTCTGTGCGCGACTGCGACGGCAACCTATAAGCAAAGAGCGCGCAACGCGTAAGGTTCGATCTATTGAATTCAAACACGAGGACTAAAATGAACATCTTTGATCTGCATGGCAAGATTGCGTTGATCACGGGAGCGGGATCCGGTCTGGGCCGCCAGTTTGCAGAGACACTCGCCGAAGCAGGTGCATCCGTTGTGCTCGCGGCAAGACGCCCGGAAAAGCTTGAGGAGACTGCAAACGCTGTGCGCGAGGCGGGTGGGACAGCACTCTGTGTGAGTCTGGATGTGACGAACGCTGACTCCATTCGTGAATGTTTCGCTGCAATCATCAGTGAATTGGGAACGCCGGATATTGTGGTAAACAATGCCGGCGTCGCGATCGATCGTTACTTGCTCGACACCAAAGAGGAAGAATGGGACGCTGTGCTGGACACCGACCTTAAGGGTGTTTTCATGGTTGGCCAGGCCGCCGCCCAGGCTATGATTGATGCCGACAAACCAGGCAGCATTATCAACATTTCATCTATCCTGGGCCTGCACATTGCCAAGACACTGGGCGCTTACAGTGCGGCAAAGACGGGTGTTATCAGCCTCACCAAGACGATGGCGCTGGAATGGGTGCGCCACGGTATTCGTGTTAACGCGATTGCACCCGGTTATTTCATAACCGAAATGAACGAGCATCAGCTAAATTCTGAAGCGGGCGACTTTCTGAAAAGCCGAATTCCGATGAAGCGCATTGGCGACCCTTCAGAGTTGAGCGGTCCCTTGCTGTTGTTAGCCTCCGATGCCGGTAGTTACATGACCGGTGGCACGCTTACCGCAGACGGCGGACATCTCTGCAGATCCTTGTAACTACGGCAGCCGGCATATACACATGGGTGCGCTGACGGGTTTAAAAATTGTTGAAATAGCCGGCATTGGCCCGGGACAATTTTGCGGCATGTTGCTGGCAGACATGGGTGCAAAAATCATCCGTGTCGAGCGCATAGATGATGCGGGCAACGACGCCGGGATTCCGGTGAAGTACAACCTGATGAATCGTAGCCGACCGTCGATTGCTGTCGACCTCAAGAAAAAGAGCGGCACCGAAATTGTTCTGAAACTCTGCGAGGATGCCGATGCGCTGTTCGAAGGGTTTCGCCCGGGAGTGATGGAACGTCTTGGCCTTGGTCCGGAGGCCTGTATGGCGAAAAACAAGCTTCTGGTTTACGGGCGAATGACTGGCTGGGGTCAGAGTGGATCCCTCGCCACGACCGCCGGACATGATGGAAATTACAGTGCGCTGGCCGGTGTTTTGTCAACTATCGGTACAAAGAACGGCGCACCTTCAATCCCGTTGAACCTGGTCGCTGATTTTGGCGGTGGCGGAGCATTTCTCGCGTTGGGCATGCTCGCAGCGTTGCTCGAGGCGAGCCGATCCGGGGAAGGGCAGGTTGTTGATGCTGCAATGATCGACGGTGCTGCATCACTGATGACGTTGGTCTATGGCCTGTACGCCGGGGGCCTGTGGAAGGACGAAAGAGAGAGCAATATTCTGGATGGTGGGGCGCCTTTTTACAGGACCTACCGAACCAGCGACGGAAAATATCTAATCGTTTGCGCGATAGAGAAACAGTTTTACAAGGTGTTGCTGGAGATTCTCGATATTAATGATATCGAGTTGACGGATCAGTTTGACCAAAGCAAATGGCCCGCGCATATCGCAATCCTTGAGACCGCATTGGCAGGAAAAAGCAGGGATGAGTGGTGTGACCTGTTCGCAGGGACAGACGCATGTGTTGCGCCGGTTTTGTCACTCGCCGAGGCGCCAAATGATCCGCACGTTGAGTCGCGCCAGACATTCGTATCCGTTGACGGAGTTTTGCAGCCAGCACCGGCACCGCGATTCTCACGAACACCGTCGCAAATAACAATGCCACCCAAAGCAGCCGAGACGCAATTGACCGAGGTGCTACGCGATTGGGGTCTGACGGACACTGAAATAGACAAGATAGTGGATACTACCCCGCGCTAAAAAAGCCAGCCTGCCTTTCTCCGCGGTTGATATGCTCCGCTTGCTCGCGACGGCCTCGTCCTCGATGCCTTGCCCGTGTCTGACAAGCAGCGTATAATCACTTGCTTGTTGGCAGCAAGTATACGTTATCAATATAACTTGTTGTTTTTATAAATAAAAAAACCCTCCGAGTCGCGTATTGTCTACTGATCCAGTCCAGTCCCGTACCCAGGCGGAGCGTACCGCTATATCCGACAAAGCGATGCTGGATGCTGCCATCGAGCTAATCCTGGAGCGTGGTACGGACAAGACCACTCTACAGGCCATTGGTGAAAAAGCCGGTTACAGTCGCGGCCTGGCCACCTATCGCTTCGGCTCCAAAGCAGGCTTGTTCGACGAACTCTGTAAATCGATTTCCCATCGCTGGCTGGATTACCTTGCTGAGGATGTTGGCGACAAAATTGGCATCGATGCCATGTGTGCGGCACTCGATTCATTTTTTCAATTCGTGTCGGACTCGCCACAAGATGCACGCGTGCTGCAAATTCTTTACTGCAGCGCCGGTAGCCCGCAGTCGGAGTACCGACAAACGTCAGTCGACATTCACCAGCGACAACAGGACGACGTGGCTGCGTGGGTACGGGCAGGACAGCGTGAGGGCTCTGTTCGCCAGGACGTCGATCCGAAAAGTGTCGCCGCCCAGTACATCGCTTATGTATCAGGTATGACCTATCTCTGGCTCATCAATCCACAGTCGGTAGATTTTCGCAGAGCCAATGATGACATGAGAGCAAACATCAGAAGCACGTTGCTGCCCCGCAGTTGAGGACCAATAAATGACCGAATTCGAAACTGTCAAATATGCGAAGGACGATGCAGTCGCGATCATTACGATTCATCGGCCGGATGCGATGAATTCATTTAACGACGAACTAAGGCGCGACTTGCTGGCAGCTTGTGATCAAGCCGCAAACGATGAGTCTGTTCGCGTCGTGCTGCTGACCGGAGAAGGCAGGTCATTCAGCGCCGGAGCCGATTTGAAGGGCGGCCTGGATGTTGAGCAGAGCGTCGAAAAGATGTTGCAAACTGAGTATCGCCCTGTCTTCGAGAGCATTGGTGCTATGCAAAAGCCGGTTATTGCTGCAGTCGGCGGTTCTGCCGCAGGTATCGGCATGTCACTGGCGCTGTCCTGTGATCTGTTGATGATGGCTGACAATGCGTTCCTGTTGTCGCCATTTACGACTATATCGCTGGTGCCGGACGGCGGCCTTAATTGGCTGCTTGTTAGCCAGATAGGTTATCGGCGTGCATTTCAATTGAGCGTTGAGTCTGAGCGTATCAGCGCACAACTTTGTATTGAGCTCGGCCTAGCAAATAAGGTGGTACCCGCTGAATCGTTGCTGGCCGATGCGCTGAGCTGGGCGAAATCCCTTGCGGAGCGAGCCCCATTGTCGATTGCGGCAACCAAAACGGCAATGCGCCACGCAAGCAGCGGTTCGTGGGCAAGCACTTTCGATATCGAAGCACCATTGCAGCAAAAACTCAGGTCAAGCGAAGACAGCGCAGAAGGTGTTGCTGCCTTTTTGGAAAAACGTAAAGCAAATTTTAAGGGCAAGTAGACCTTGCAACAAATTCATTCGAGTCCAGGAAATCGGCATGAACCGTAATATCTTTGATGATGAACATGAAATGTTTCGCGACTCGGTTCGCAGCTTCATGCAAAACGAAATTCAGCCACACAGCGATAAATGGCATGAACAGGGCATTGTCGATCGCGACGCTTACCGTAAGGCCGGAGAACAGGGTTTGTTGCTCATGTGGGCCGATGAAAAGTACGGTGGCGCAGGCGTATCGGACTTTCGTTACGAGCAGATATTGATTGAAGAAAATGCGCGTTACGGTGATGCCGGGTTTTTCATGACCCTGCACAATCGCCTGGTAGGACCTTATATTGGTGAACTTGGCACCGACGAGCAAAAAACACGCTGGTTACCCAAATGCGTATCCGGCGAGCACATTCTGGCTGTCGGTATCACCGAGCCAGGTGCCGGCAGTGATGTAGCAAGTCTGCGAACAAAGGCCGAGGACAAAGGCGACCATTACCTGCTAAACGGATCCAAGACTTATATTTCCAATGGCATCCTGGCCGACCTGGTTGTAGTGGTTGCACGTACAGACCAGAACAGCCGCCATGGAATGAGCCTGTTTGTCGTTGAGCGCGGCATGAAAGGCTTCGAGCGGGGACGAAATCTGAAAAAAATGGGGCTAAAAAGTCAGGATACGGCGGAACTGTTTTTCAACAACGTCAAAATACCAAAAGAGAATTTGCTCGGTGATCTCAACCGCGGATTTTACCATCTTATGCACTTCCTGGCCGAAGAACGCTTACTGGGTGCGGTTGGATACGTCGCGACATCAGCAGCGGCTTTTGATATTACGATGGATTACATAAAAGAACGCAAAGCATTTGGCCAGACCATCGCGGACTTCCAGAATACCCGTTTTCAAATGGCGAGCATGCGTACGGAAATTGATGTCGCGCAGGCATTTGTAGATCAATGTGTCACTGCCCACAATGAAGGAACTTTAAGTGCGGACGACGCGGCCAAGGCAAAATTGTTTACCAGCGAAATGGAAGGCCGGGTAGTGGACACGTGTGTGCAATTGCACGGCGGTGCCGGTTACATGGATGAGTATCCAATTTGCCGCATGTATCTGAACGCAAGAATTTCCAGAATCTATGCGGGAAGTTCAGAGGTAATGCGGGAAATCATTGCTCGTTCGATCGGTCTGGACCCGCGAAAGAAAAACCCGGAGTCGGCCAGCAACGACCAGGCCGCCTGACACGATTTTTCATTTTTACCGCCAAGTTGCCAACAGTCGCAGACACGCGGAGCGTTGCGGCTAACCTTGCTACGACGTACCCTTGCCGGGCGTACCTTTTTGGAGTAATCACATGCGAGTCGCATTTGTAGGTCTCGGCGTTATGGGCTATCCGATGGCCGGATACCTGTTACAGGCAGGCCACGAAGTCACAGTATTCAATCGAAATACCGCCAGGGCGAAAGCGTGGCAGGATCAATACGGCGGCACACAAGCTGCAACGCCTGCCGAAGCTGCGCAAGGTGCGGAGATCGTCTTTTCATGCGTCGGCAATGATGACGACGTCCGAGCCGTTACTCTGGCTGAGAATGGAATTTTGCAAGGAATGACCGGTGGTGGAATTATCGTTGATCACACGACAGCGTCTGCCGTCGTCGCACGTGAAGTTTACGACGCCGCAAAAGAAAAAGAAGTCGGCTTTCTCGACGCGCCGTTGTCAGGCGGGCAAGCTGGCGCCGAGAACGGCCATTTGACCATTATGGTTGGCGGAGACGAGGCTGTGTATCAAAAGGCATTGCCGGTTATGGATGCTTATGCCAAAGCCTGTACGCTGATAGGTTCTGTTGGCTCAGGACAACTGGCAAAGATGGTTAATCAAATCTGCATCGCCGGTGTCGTGCAGGGACTGTCCGAAGGCCTGCATTTCGCGAAACGAGCCGGACTCGACCCCGCTAAAGTAATCGGTGCGATTTCGAAAGGCGCGGCCCAATCGTGGCAAATGGAAAATCGCTGGGAAACCATGGTCGATGATGAATTCGACTTCGGCTTCGCCGTCGAGTGGATGCGTAAGGACCTGAAAATCGCCCTGGACGAAGCCGAACGAAACGGGGCCACGTTGGATATGACCAGGCTCGTGGATGGTTACTACGCAGAGGTGCAGGAACTTGGTGGCAATCGTTGGGATACGTCAAGTCTGATTGCGCGGCTTGAAAATTATTCGGGCTAGATTGATGGTTGCAATTCGATCCATTCATCGCGAGTAATCCGGTAAATTGGACCGTCCTTGCCGTAACTCCGCGTTCGACCACGATCGCGCAGACCGGATTTTTCGAGTACGTTCTTCGACCCGACGTTGTCCTCGTCGACTGATGCTACGACCTCATCCAGCGAAACTTTCTGAAATGCGAATTGAAGTACGCGCTTGCATACTTCGGTTGCATATCCGCACCCCCATGCCGGTCGCTTAAGGAAGTACCCGATTTCTATTTCGGCGTCCGGCATCTGTCCCATCACTACGAGGCTGAAGTCGGTGTCATCCGTTTCGATCGGCATGGGCAAAAGGTATGTACTGCCGAGTTTTTCACCGCTTGCCCGGTCCGCGATACACCAGATTCCAATGCCCCCATTGCCGCCTCTTTTTATCGAATCCGGCATTTCCTGACGAATCTCTGCCTCGGTCATGGGGTCACATACATACTCGACAACCTCAGGATCAGTCCACAACGCCAAACCGAGATCGACGTCATCAGCTACAAGGGGAGTCAGTCGCAGGCGTTCCGTGAAAATTTCCAGTTCCATCTGAGTATGATTCCTAAAAAACTGGCAGATTTCCAGTCGTGCGTGACTTAGACGACATTCCAAAACGCCCATGCTGCAATGAGCAAACCGTTTTGGGTGTTATCCTCCCTGTGTGTATCAACAAGCCGTCAGCTCGATAAATGAGTTGCCCGACCAGGGCCAGGAGACGCGGCAATGGCAGGTTCAGGGAAAAACACGTTTAGCCTTTAGCGGCGCGCGCTGGTTGCTGGTGCAGTGGCTGCGTCCAGTCAGTTGGTATTTCCAGTATCGTCTTTAGCGAATTCCAGGCGTGCCACTTCAATCGGGAGAGAGAAAATGGACATTGAGCGTTTTGTCGAAGACTGCGTCGTTGCGAATAAAGAGGCACAAGCACAAGCTGCTGTGCGGGAGGTACTTGCAAGAGCGGTGTCAACACCTGGCGCTGTCATCGCTGCTCTTGGGGATCCGGATAAAGCCGGGCTTAACGTGCTTCTGAGCTCGCCAACGCTGACGATATTCGCCGCGACCTGGACTCCGCAAATGAACCTTATGCCGCACGATCACCTGATGTGGGCGAATATCGGAATCTATACAGGTCGTGAAGACAACATTTTCTGGAAAAGATCGTCTGGCGGAATCGATGCGTATGCAGCGAATGCTCTGTTTGTAAAAGACACCGCGATGCTGCCTGAGGATGCTGTGCATTCAGTGACCAATCCACTATTAAGATTCACAGGCGGGATTCATATTTATGGCGGCGATTTCTTCGATACCACCAGAAGCCAGTGGAATCCGGAGACTCTGGAGGAAGAGCCATCTGACGGCGCTGTTATTCGCGGCATTTTCCAACGTGAAAACGAAAGGCTGGGCCTTAATAAGGAAGCTTAACCAAAGTACGGCGAAGTTCATGATGCGGCTCCGGTATTGAGCTGCACCTCGCGCCATAATTTGCAGTATCATAGGACACATCACAGGGGTGGCCGGGAGTCATTTGACGATTGGGCCTGAGATCCGTGACGCGAACAATTTATCGCGAATAAACGGAAACCCTTAGAACCTGAACCGGGTAATGCCGGCGTAGGAAGAGGATTTCAGATGTTCCCAAGCATAGACCTGCGGCGTTTTCTTTTTGCCGCCTCCGGATTCGCTTTCCTGTTTTTCGCCACTGGCGCCGTACTGGCGGATGAGGTTCTCGAGGAAATCGTCGTCACGGCAGATTTTCGTGGACGGACCGCCAGCGAACTTCCACTGAGTATCTCGATCCTCGATCAGGAAACGATCTCGCAAGCGGCGGTGCAGCATTTCGAGGAACTTGTTTATTCTGTGCCGAACATGAATTTGTCCGGAGACGGTAATCGCGCTCGTTATTTTCAGATACGTGGTGTGGGTGAGCTGGAGCAATATGAGGGCGCGCCGAATCCGTCGGTTGGTTTTCTGATAGACGATATCGACTTCAGCGGTATTGGTACGATCGCCACGCTGTTCGACGTGCAACAAATCGAAGTGTTGCGTGGTCCACAGGGCACGCGCTACGGCGCTAATGCATTGGGTGGATTGATTTACGTGCAAAGTGCAGAACCAACCGAAGAATGGGCTGGCGTGGCACAGGTCAGTGCCGGCAGCGAAGATGCTTTATCCGCAGGTCTCGCCCTGGGCGGTCCGCTCACAACGGATGGAAAATTGAAATTCCGTGTTAGTGCGCACCATCATGAAAGCGATGGATTTAGAGACAATGCTTATTTGCGGCGCGACGATACCAACGGTCGCGATGAAACATCACTGCGAGGCAAGCTGGTTTGGGAGCCGACCGAAGATTGGCGAATAAGCATGTCAGCAATCTATGCCGATGTAGATAACGGATACGACGCATTCGCGATCGATAACAGTCTAAACGTCTTGTCGGACAAACCAGGCAAAGATGCGCAAAAAAGCAGCGGAGCGGCGGTAAAGGCGATTTGGAGTGGTGCAGAAAAATTTGACCTCACTTCGATTACGACCGGCGCGAATTCAGACATCAAATTTGGTTTTGATGCAGATTGGGGTAACCCGGATTCATGGCTTCCCTACACTTATGACTTTGTTGTCGGTAACGACAGGGAGCGGCAAACAATCAGCCAGGAATTCAGGCTGACTTCAGCTGACGCCGGCAGACTCTTCAACGACTCAACAGAATGGCTGTTGGGCTTTTACGTTATGCAGCTTAATGACGACCTGGACTCCGTTACCCAGGGAATCCTGATCGACCCGGATCCGACATTCGGCTACACCTTTACAGTGGACGATGCTTTCTCAGGCCAATATGAGTCGTTGAATGCGGCTATCTTCGGTCAGCTCGATTTTGCCATAGGGGATACGAATCAACTGGCATTCGGCTTGCGGGTCGAACGTCGCGATAGCGATTACACCAACACATCCGGACTCGCTTTTAGTCCTGCCGAGACGATGATTGGCGGGGAGCTTACCTTTACACATGACTTCTCTGACCTGACTGCCGGATTTATAAGCCTGGCACGGGGATTCAAAGCCGGTGGGTTCAACCCTGGTCCCGGCATCCCGGATGAGCGGCGACAGTTCGATACTGAAACAGCCTGGAATTTCGAGGTCGGCATGAAGTCGCGCTGGCTGGACGAGTCGCTGCAAATGAATACCGCGATTTTTTATAGCGACCGCCAGGACCAGCAAATACGAACATCATTCCAGCTGGTCTCCAATGACCCGGCTTCATTCGTATTTTTCACTGATAACGCGAACGAGGGAAGAACGATAGGGCTCGAGGTGGAATTACGCTGGCTGGCAAGCGATGAATTCGAATATTTCCTTACGGCAGGCCTGCTGGATGCGGAAATAACCACCTTCGGTACGAGTGAAGTGAGCCTGGACGGGCGTAACCAGGCGCATGCGCCCGGATACACACTGAATGTCGGCGGCATATATCGAAGGGCAAACGGTTTCTTCGCTCGCCTCGACGTAGCGGCGCGTGACAAGTTTTATTTTGACTACAGTCATAATCAACGGTCAAGTGCCTACGAGCTGGTCAACGCCCGGCTGGGGTTCGAGGCGGACCGCTGGACCGCGCAATTGTGGATGCGCAATTTGTTTGATGAGCGCTACGCTGTGCGCGGATTTTATTTCGGCAACGAGCCGCCAGATTTTTCCAATGAGTTATACCTCCGCTATGGCGATCCGCGCCAGATCGGCGTGACCCTTGATGTGAGGTTTTAGTTATGCGAGTTGCCGTTGATATCAGTCTTTATCCGCTTACCGAAGATTTTATTCCGCCCATTCAGGATGTGATCGAACGCCTGAATACCCATGAATCGATTGAGGTTGTCACGAATCCGATGAGCACACAGCTGCGCGGTGAATATGACGATGTAATGGCGGCGATCAGCCGGGAAGTGAAGACAAGCTTTGAGAAATCACCAAAAGTAGTCTTCGCGATCAAGATTCTGAACAACCCTATCAGCGACTGATAAAAAGAAAGTGGAAATTCTGCTGGCAACGCTGATGGAGCAGGTGCAGGCGTATTCGGGTCTGGAGATCACTGCTGTCTTGTTTGCGATTCTCTACCTGGTATTGGCTATCCGCGAAAATATCTGGTGCTGGCCGTGTGCGATGGTCAGCACTGCCATCTTCGTTTGGTTGTTCATTGGCGCCAGGCTGTATATGGAGTCTGTGCTGAATATTTTTTACTTCATCATGGCTGTATACGGCTGGTTTGTGTGGCGCTCCGGCGACAGCGATAAACAGGCGCTACCTGTGTCAGTTTGGTCGGCCGCAACTCACTTAACGGCCGTCCTCATGATTATAGTCCTGACGGCAGTAAGCGGTTATGCGCTGGTAAGTTTCACGGATGCTGCTTACCCCTATGTCGATTCGGCAACGACATTCGCGGCCATCTGGGCAACGTTTCTTGTGGCAAGAAAAGTTCTTGAGAACTGGTGGTACTGGCTGCTGATCGATGCTGTTTCAATCCTGATCTACTGGTCTCGTGGTCTTGAGCTCACCGCGCTACTTTTCGTTGTTTATGTCGTGATGATCCCGTTCGGGCTTGTTAGCTGGACGCGTTCGTATCGCAAGAGTCAGAGCTTCGACGCAGTCGCAGCATGAGCAGTTTAATGACCGCCATGGATGCCCTGAACCTGGTGCCCGACTGGGATGTGGCGTCGACGCAGATCAGCGAGCTGGAGGGCGGGTTAACGAATCGCTCTTATTACGTGCGCTCGGGCGACCGGGAATGTGTCCTGCGCATCGATGCAGAACACACCAGCGCAGTTCTGGCGGATCGCTCCTGTGAGCTGGCGATACTGGACAGAGCTGGCAGGGCCGGTATTGCACCGGGCATTGTGTACTCAGATATTGACACCGGTATCCTGCTGACAGAGTTTCTACCCGGACCTGTCTGGAAGGACACTGATCTTGAAAATCCTGACTATATTGAAGTGCTGGCAGATGTCCTGCGACAGGTGCATGCATTGCCGTTATGTGACTTTCGGATAGATCTGAATTTATCTGCTGCGCGGTACGAACAAGCGTTACAGGAACGTCACGGTCTGCACGATTTCGCATCTCGCTGCGTTGGCATTATCAACAGTATTCCCGGTGGCGATACTTTTGTGTGCTGTCACAACGACGTTATTGCCGGCAACATCATTGGCACGACCTCAGTAAAGATGATCGACTGGGAATATGCCGGCGACAATGACCCGCTATTCGACCTGGCGTCGGTTATTGGCTACCACGATTTCGATAAACAAAGAACGCTACGTTTGCTAGGCGCATATGCAGGAAGTGCCGCAGCGGAAATGCAGGAACAGCTGGCGGACCAATTGCGACTCTACGACGCCATTCAATGGTTGTGGCTTGCGACCCGGCATCGGGCCGCACCAAATCAAAAGCAGGCAGCACGGCTCGAAGAGTTGCGGCAGAGAATCCGGTAGCTGTAATCCGGATCGTAAAATTAGGCTCATTCGCGGCTAAAGCCGCTCCCACGGCTCTGCTCAATCTGTGGGAGCGGCTTTAGCCGCGAATTATAATGACGTACATCGCCAACCCTACGTCAGCAAAAAGCAATCACCAGCTATTGCGCAGCTCGCGTAAATGTAGAAATACATCTCTCGGATCGGGCGACTCGCCAAGCTCCGGAAACGCTTCCCGAAGCCGGGCAATCACAGACGGATTTTGCAGCCGGAAAAAAGTATTCACCTCATGTTCCATGGCCATTGTCGTTATCAACGCATTGTCTGGATCCTGATCGTTGTATTGGGCAAGCATGGTCCTTGCAACATCGTTATCCGGCTCACGATCTAAAGTGAACTCGAGGTTGTTGATCAGGTAATCGTGCCCCGGGTAAATCTGCGTATTCTCATCCAGCGTTTCGAGTTGACTGGCAAAAGTGTCATACAACGCTTTCGGATGACCGCCGTTATGGCAGTTTCCGGCGCCCGCATTGAACAAAGTATCGCCACTGAATAATGCTGGCTGATCAGTATGTGATAACAAACAGATGTGGCTCATTGTATGTCCGGGTGTATCAAGGCACTCGAGCTCGACTGTATTGCCGACCTTTATGATGTCTCCGGCGTCAACGCCCCTGTGCATATTCGGAATCCGGTTTTTGGCATTGGTATGGGCGATAATCTTCGCGCCTGTCGCAGCGACCATCGCGCTGTTGCCGCCGGTATGATCGCCATGTTCATGCGTATTGAGTATCTGTGTGATCGTCCAGTTGTTGTCACTCGCAACAGCAAGACACTTGTTGTAATCCAGGGGATCGATGGCGAGTGCATCACCGGTTTCAGGGCAGGCGACCAGGTAGTTAAAATTCCTGTACGCATTCGCGGTCCAGATTTGCTCGACTTTCATGATCGTATAGAGTTGTAAGGTATTGAATTAAAAAATGTTTTCAAGTTTACTGCCCTCCCGGCGAGCGTTATTTCTGCTGTAGCACAAATCTGCATTTGGCTTCCGTTAGGAATCTGAACCACTTATGCTTCTGCGTTGTCCTAGCGACTAGGCATTGTAATCCGTTTGGGGACCTTTTCGATGAAAATCACCGTTACTGGCGCACTTGCCAGTATTCTCTTCGTGGCTTGTGGCGGGCCGCAATCGAACGCGCCTGTTGACCAGGTAGTCGCGGCTAGCGCAGATACAGATACAGAGGCACGTATATTTGACATGCCCTACCTGATGCGTGAATTGGATAACGGTCTTCGTGTCATCATCGTTAAAACGGATTTCCCCGATATCGTCACGCTGCAAATCCCGGTACAGACCGGATCGCGAAACGAAGTTGAACCCGGCAAATCAGGTTTCGCCCATTTTTTTGAGCACATGATGTTTCGCGGAACCGAACAGTTTCCCGCGGATGTCTATGCCGATATTGTGAAGAAAGCAGGTGCAGATGCGAACGCATTTACGACCGACGATTTCACCAACTACCACATTACCTTTACCAGGCCCGACCTGGAGAAGATCATCGAAATTGAGGCCGACAGGTTCCAGAATCTGAAATACTCGGAAGCAGTTTTTCGTACTGAGGCACTGGCAGTCAAAGGAGAGTATCTCAAGAATTTCTCCGACCCGACGTCGCAAGCGTATGAGCGGGCGCGGGCGCTGGCTTTTACCAAACACACCTACGGTCATACGACTATGGGCTTTATTGAAGACATCGAATCGATGCCGGATCAACTGGCGTATTCGAAGAGATTCTTCAATCGCTGGTACCGACCGGAGAACACCGCCATCATCATCGTTGGTGATGTCGATACGCGAGCGACCTACGATCTGGTCGAAAAATACTGGGGCAACTGGTCAGCCGGTAATTACACGGTTGATATTCCCGTGGAACCCGCGCCTGCTGGTCCTCTATACGAACACATTCAATGGGATGGCCCAACACAACCGTGGCTTTTTGTTGCTTTCCGTGGCCCGGCCTATGATCCGACCGAGAAAGACATGCCGGCAATGGATCTTATTTCGTCAATCTATTTTTCGGATTCCTCTGAGCTCTACCAGAAACTGGTGCTCGAAAAACAATCCGTCGATCAACTTGAAATATACTTTCCGGATCGGAAAGACCCGAATTTGCTCCTGATATATGCCCGGCTCACAGACGAGTCGTATGCGGCGGATGTCGAAGCTGCAATTAATTCGACATTGGCTAGCGCCAGAACCGTGCTAATTGATGCAGATAAAGTCGACGCGACCAAATCACGGTTGCGTTACTCGTTTACTTCACAGCTCGACAATTCCGGCAGCATTGGCAGCATTCTTGCCAGTTATGTGCAATTTTCACGATCGCCGGAAACGATCAACGAAGTTTATCGTACTTACGACGCAATCACGGCAGAAGACCTGCGCACTTTCGCGAACCAGTATTTCACTGATACAGGAAGGGTAACCATAACCCTTTCAAATTCTGCCACCATGTCCGGTGTCAAATCTTTGTCATCAATTGATGAAATTGTTGCTGCGACAAGTACTGTCGATGTCCCTGCACAATCACCAATACCGGCCGCGGCCGCGGCCGCTGCCACCAACCTGGCTGACGAAACGTTCACAGCGAGCGGCGATGACGTTCCGGTTTCAATCGTCGCCCAGCCATCTGCAGCATCACCACTTGTTGATGTGGTGGTCCTGATTCAGGCCGGCGCCAGCCTGGACCCGGCTGGCAAGAAAGGACTGGCATCGCTCACTGCTGCGATGGTGACCGATGGCGGATCAGCGACATACCCGATACAGGAAATTAATGCGGCAATGTATCCAATTGCAAGCGGATTCAATGCGCAGGTGGATAAAGAAATGACGCGCCTCTCCGGACAGGTGCACAAAGATAACCTGGCGATATGGTATCGATATGTGCGTAGCCAGTTACTGAATCCGGGCTGGCACGAACAGGATTTCGAACGCGTCAAGACCCAGCTGGCTAATGCGGTACGCACCGGGCTCGTCGGCAACAATGATGAGGAACTGGGCAAAGAGGTTTTGTATAGTGAAATTTACAGTAAGGATCACCCTTACGGCTCGCTGAACCTGGGTAACAGCGGCGATATCGCCAGGCTGACGATCGATGACGTCAAAGCATTTTATGCGCAGCATTACACCATCCGGAGCATGACGATTGGCCTGTCGGGTGGTTACCCCGATTCATTCGCTGTACAGATCAGTGACGATTTGCAAACGCTACCGGCAGGGACGCGAACTGTACTCGACATCCCTGCGGCACCGACGGTGGAGGGTAAAAAAGCAATTATTGTGCAAAAGGAAACACCGGCGGTCGCCGTGTCTTTTGGTTTTCCAATTGAGTTGAAACGTGGTGATCCGGACTGGATCGCGTTGTGGTTGGCTCGTTCCTACCTTGGTGAACATCGCAGCCCCAACAGCTATCTGTATCAACGCATTCGCGAAGAGCGCGGCATGAACTATGGTGATTATGCCTATATTGAATACTTTCCGCAGGGCATGTTTCGTTCTCATCCGGCAACAGCACTCGGCCGGCAGCAACAGATTTTCCAGGTCTGGATTCGCCCTGTACGCAGCAACAACGATGCGCATTTTGCCACGAGGACGGCCGTTTACGAATTGCAAAAAATGATCGACGACGGCATGAGCGAAACGGATTTTGAAGCAACGAAAACATTCCTGTCAAAATTTGTTAGCCTGGTTACCGATGGCCAGTCCCGTCAACTCGGGTACGAAATGGACAGCCAGTATTATGAAATCGACAACTTCGCAAAGTATGTTCGCGAAGGGCTGGAAAACATGACGCTGGCTGACGTCAACCGGGTAATTCGCGAAAACCTCAATACCGAAAGCATGCAATTTGTTTTCGTGACAAGGGATGCGGAAGACCTCAGGCAGCGGCTGACTGTAAACCAGTCATCGCCAATGGTTTACGACAGTGAGAAGCCGGCTGAATTGCTCGACGAAGACAAATTGATTGAGACAATTTCGCTGGGGTTCGATGACGAGGATGTAACTGTTATTCCTGCGGAAGACGTATTCAATTAAGGGGCACGAACACAAAGGTGTTTTCAGATTGTTACGTATGGCGTGATGGCTTAGATACGTTTTAATACCTGTGCAAGTTGTTGATTCATTGATCAGGCTTGCGATGTCAGGCTGGTGGTTTGTAGTGAAAATACCACATGCATCATGGAGCGCCCGTAAAACGTTTCACGAAGTGCTGTCACTATTGACATTAAGAGACGATGCTGCGAACTTCTGTAGCCTAAATCAGTCTCCTTTCAACAACAGCAAAATAACGATCGGATTGCTGACAAGTTTCGACGACACCTTCAGGTACGATTGGCGGGGGATTTCAAGCCAAGATACATGTGCTTGTGATGGTAAAGCGGCTCCGCAAGGAGCCGCTTTTTTGTTGGGGTAGATTTTGTCCAGGTTTACTGTGAAGTGTGCAAAGCAAGCGAGTCTGTGGGAGCGGCTTTAGCCGCGAATGGCCGGGCATTCGCGGCTAAAGCCGCTCCCACGCTTGAGTTCGGGATTCGACATTTTCTCACTGGTTCTGCAACAACTGCCAAACTTTTAACGGCGTCACCGGCATATCAATGTGCTGAATATTACGTACAGATAACGCATCAAGCATTGCATTGATCAATGCTGGTGCGGCGCCGACAGTGCCAGCCTCACCGGCGCCTTTTACGCCAAGGGGATTTCTTGGTGAGGGAATTTCCTGGTAACGAAATTTTATGTCCGGAATCCAGTCAGCTCGTGGCATCGGGTAGTCCATAAAGGTAGCCGTCAGGAGTTGGCCGCTATCGGGATCGTAAATCGCGTGCTCGCCGCAGGCCTGACCAAGGCCCTGTGCCACACCACCCATTATCTGACCTTCGAGTATCAGTGGGTTGACGACAACGCCGACGTCATCTTCGACCGTGTACCGCAAAATTTCGGTAACGCCGGTTAATGGATCGATTTCCAGTTCACAGACGTGGCAGCCATTTGGGAATGTTCCTGCTTCTGGTGTGAATTGCTCGCTTCCATATAGCCCGGGGGCAACAGCATCAGGTCTTTTCGAGTCATCAAAAGATGCCAGTGCGATCTCCGCCATCTGCGCAGTCCGGTCTGTTCCTGCAATTCGGAAAACCCCGTCATCAAATTCAATATCCGCGACTGCAGCTTCCAGCACTTCGGCAGCCATTGCCGTACCTTGTTCGATGACTTTTTCTACCGACAGGTACAGCGATGAACCTCCGATGGCCATCGATCGTGAGCCGCCGGTACCTTCGCCGGTTGGAACCAGTTCTGTATCTCCCTGCACGACATCGATCTGCTGTATTTCTATGCCGAGGCCAGCTGCTACCATCTGCGCGAAGCTGGTCTCGTGTCCCTGTCCGGATGATTGCGTGCCCATAAGAACGGTAAGCCGACCATTTTCCTCAAAGCGTACATGTGTTTGTTCGCCACCCATCGCTGAACAGATCTCGACGTAGTAACTCATGCCAATGCCGCGTAGCAGGCCGCGTGCGGCACTTTCCGCCCGACGTGTTTCGAAGTCGGTCCAATGAGCACGCTCCAGACCGGCGTTCATCAGGTTCTCGTACTCACCGGAATCATATTCGCGCCCGGTCGGTGTCGTATAAGGAAACTGTTCTGGTCGAATGAAATTACGGCGGCGAATCTCATCCGGTTTTAATCCAAGCTCCCGGGCGGCCTTGTCCATGAGCCGCTCAATCAAATAAGCGGCCTCAGGACGACCGGCGCCCCGGTATGCATCGACCGGTACGGTATTGGTGACAACCGTGCGTACATCGACATAGCAATCGCTGATGTCATAACAACCGGTCGTCATGCAAGCGCCAAACCAGGGAATGATCGGACCGGCCTGGGAACAGTAAGCGCCAAGGTTTGCCGTAATCGAAACGCGCATCGCCTGAATCTTGCCATGTTCATCTGTCGCGATACTTGCCTGGCTGACGTGATCACGGCCATGCACGTCCGACAAAAAACTTTCATTTCTATCCGCAATCCACTTAACAGGCCTTCCCGTATCCATCGCGGCATGAGCTGCAACTACAGTCTCACATTGCAAAAAGAACTTGAGTCCGAATGCTCCACCTACATCCGGAGAGATGACGTGGATATTCGCAGGGTCAAGATCTATTGAATGTGCAATGCGGTCACGCAGCACATGCACGCCCTGACATCCCTGGTAGACGGTCATCTTGCCGTCGCCAAAAATGATGTTGCAGCCGCGTGGTTCCATTGCGGTGGGCGCCAGCCGGTTATTGATGATTTCGATATCGACCGTCCGCGCCGCTGTGGAAAAAGCCTTGTCTGTACGATCGCGGTCACCATATTCAAGGATGCCGTAACTGTTACCGGGAACGCTGTCATGAATTTGCGGTGCCGAGTCGCGTAACGCGTCGGCAGGGGTTACCACTGCATCCAGTTCATCGACATCAAACCAGACGAGTTCCGCAGCATCGCGCGCCGCTGCCAGTGAGTCTGCGACAATGCCTGCGACAGGTTCGCCAACGTAACGTACGCATTCGCGAGCGAGCGGTGGCTGTTGCAGTGCAGCTCTTGCCTGACTCAATGAACTTGGTGGCGTGCCTGCGCCGACCACGTCTTTAATGCCGGCCACCGTCAGGTCATCTGCTGTGTAAACCGCTATTACACCGGCCGCCTGGCGGGCCTCGCTGACATCAAGTGATGCGATGGCGCCATGCGCAAAGGGCGAGCGCAGTATGTACAGGTATGCCTGGTTCGGCAAAGAGATGTCATCGGTGTAGTTGCCAACACCCGTAATGAATCGCTGATCTTCTGTACGTCTGATCGCTTGCCCGGTACCAAATTTACCCACTACGACTCCCAAAACCGATAAAGTAGCTGCGTATATTGCGATGCTGAAACCAGCATATCAATCATTGTTGACAGGTAATGTCCTTATGCCAGCTGGCGATCGCCTGGCCAATTTCCGCTGCAGAGTCTTCTTGCAGGAAATGATTTCCCGGCACGGTTATTTCGACCTGGTTTTTCCAGCTGCGGCAGAATTCACGCTGCGGACCGGTCAATATTGCTCCCGGCTCCGCGTTAATGAAAAGTTTTGGAATATCGCATTTTCGCAGCCAGTCGGAGTAGTTTGCGACTATGTCATGAACGTCTGCCGGACAACCATCAATTGGAATTTGCCGTGGCCAGGTTAGTGTCGGTCGTCGATCCTCTCCGGGATTGAGAAACGGTTTTCTATACTCGTTCATTTCGTCACTCGTCAGCTTGCGCAGTACAGATCCGGGCAGAACCCGCTCGACGAAGATGTTTTTCTCGAGAACCATTGCTTCACCAGCGCTGCTGCGAAAGGCCCTGAATATATCGGTTGCTGCTTCTGGCCAGTCATTCCAGGACAACGGTTTGACGATGCCCTCCATATAGGCAATGCCCAGTACCGATTGCGGATTCTGGCTAGCCCAGTCAAAGCCGAGCGCCGACCCCCAGTCGTGAACAACAAAGGTAACCCGATCATGGATGCCCAGCTTGTCCCAGGCTGCAAACAAATAGTCGCGATGCTCGACGTATCGATAACTGTCCGGTCCGGGGTTATCGAGCTTGTCGGAGTCGCCCATACCAATCAGGTCTACCGCAATACATCGGCCTTGTTCCGCCAGCAGTGGAATAACGTTTCGCCAGAGATACGACGAGGTCGGATTGCCGTGTTGGAACACGATCGGATCACCGGCGCCGGCCTCCATGTATGCCACTTGTTTACCATGTACTTCGACGAATTTCTTCGCATAAGGCGCTGCAGATGTCACTTGTGGGCTCTCCTCTTAGCCTGGATGTCTATGACGCATTTCTGATCTGCCGTGAATAATACATTGTGCTCTGTTAGATTGTGCTCTGACAATAAGAGTTGGGTACACAAAAACCCGCCGGGGATATCAATGACACCAGAAAATCGCGCCGCATACTGGCGCGCAAACCTGCGCCTCGTGACTGGCTGTATGCTGGTCTGGTTCATCTGTTCCTACGGTTTCGGTATTCTGTTTGTTGAGCAACTCAATGCTGTTCGTATTGGCGGATTCAGGCTTGGCTTCTGGTTTGCTCAACAGGGTTCAATTTATATCTTCGTCGCACTGATCTTCTTTTATGCCTGGCGCATGAACAAGATGGATCGTAAGTACGACGTCCACGAGGACTAGCAGTACATATGTCATTAAAGGCACTGACATATCTCGTGGTAGGCTCGAGCTTTGCGCTTTATATCGGTATCGCAATATGGTCGCGGGCGCATAATACGCGCGACTTCTATATTGCCGGCAAAGGCGTCTCGCCGATCGCAAACGGTATGGCCACCGCAGCAGACTGGATGAGTGCTGCATCGTTTATTTCGATGGCCGGACTGATTTCTTTCCTCGGATATGACGGTTCCGTCTACCTCATGGGCTGGACCGGTGGTTATGTTCTGCTGGCGTTGTTTCTTGCGCCGTATCTCAGGAAATTTGGCAAGTTTACGGTCCCTGAGTTTATCGCCGAACGCTATTACTCGAAAACGGCCCGCATCGTCGCGGTCATCTGCCTGATCTTCGTATCGTTTACTTACGTCGCAGGGCAAATGCGCGGTGTCGGTATCGTATTTTCGCGATTTCTGGAAGTCGAGGTGACCGTAGGATTGGTCATCGGCATGGGGATTGTTTTTGTCTATGCAGTGCTTGGCGGTATGAAGGGCATCACCTATACGCAGGTTGCGCAGTATTGCGTGTTGATATTTGCGTATACCGTTCCAGCAATTTTTATCGCATTGCAGATTACGGACAACGCCATTCCACAATTGGCGTTCGGTAGCGAAATTACCGGGTCTGGTGTTAGTTTGCTCGACAAGCTTGACGACATCGTTACGTCGCTCGGCTTTAATCGTTATACAAGCGGAACCAAAAGCACGATCGACGTATTCTGTATTACGCTGGCGCTGATGGTTGGGACTGCCGGTCTGCCACACGTCATCGTCCGATTTTTTACTGTGCCGAAAGTTCGCGACGCACGTATCTCTGCCGGTTACGCATTGTTGTTTATCGCAATCCTGTATACGACTGCCCCGGCAGTGGGAGCGATGGCCCGTTACAACCTCATCAATACTATTCAGCAGGGTGAGGTGGGCGCGGTCGATGGCAATATTCTTTACGACGAACGCCCTGAGTGGATGCACACCTGGGAAAAAACCGGCCTGGTCGGGTTTTCTGACAAGAACGGCGATGGCCGAATTCAGTATTACGATGATGGTAACAGCGACTTCAGCTCGACCGCGGACAGTTACGGTTGGCAAGGGAATGAGTTAACGGTAGATCGTGACATCGTGGTGCTGGCGAATCCGGAAATAGCGGGTCTGCCGGATTGGGTGATAGCGCTGGTAGCCGCAGGTGGTATCGCTGCGGCACTATCCACTGCTGCCGGACTGTTGCTCGTGATTTCAGCCGCCGTCTCTCACGACCTGATCAAAGGCATATTTGTACCGCATATTTCGGAGAAAAACGAATTGCTTGCGGGCCGTATTGCTGCGGCATTTGCGATCGTAATCGCGGGCTACCTGGGTTTTGATCCACCGGGTTGGGTCGCGCAAGTCGTGGCTTTTGCCTTCGGCCTCGCAGCGGCGTCGCTGTTTCCTGTTATTTTGCTGGGTATATTCTCTAAACGAGCCAATAAACAGGGCGCTATCGCCGGCATGCTGACAGGCCTGATTTTTACCTATGGATATATCGAATATTTCAAAGGTCTGTTTCTGAAATGGGCTGGCGCACCCTGGGGTGAGAATGTAGCGGAGCAGTGGTTGTTTGGCATATCGCCGGAGGGCATTGGCGCTATCGGCATGCTGTTGAATATATTCGTCATCATTTCGGTGAGCTACATGACAGCGCCACCACCAGAGCGAATCCAGCATCTGGTCGAAAACATTCGGGTGCCACGCGCCATCGACGAATGAGCCATGATCACGCTAACCAGAAAGGAAATATAAAACGCGTTCAGATTGCGCTCGGTCTGACTGCTGCCTTCATGTTGGTCGAGGTGGTTGGCGGAGTACTGTCGGGGTCGCTGGCGCTACTTGCCGATGCCGGCCACATGCTCACGGATACAATGGCGCTGGCATTGACCGCATTTGCTTTTCGGGTCAGCGTCCGCCCGGCTGACAAGAAGCGTAGTTTCGGCTATCAACGTTTTCAGATCATTGCCGCGTTCGTCAATGGCCTGAGTCTGCTGGTGATTGTTGGCTGGATATTGGTTGAGGCCGTACGCCGGTTTATTGATCCACCTGACGTGATAGGCCAGACGATGCTGGTCGTCGCGGGGGCGGGGCTGATTGTCAATATCGTTGCCTTCATCGTTCTGCACGGCGGAGACCAGCAGAATCTCAATATGCGCGGTGCCGCATTGCACGTAGTCGGTGATTTACTGGGGTCCGTCGCTGCCATCGTAGCGGCGATTGTAATCTTGTCGACTGGTTGGATGCCGATCGACCCGATTCTGTCAGTAGTGGTTGCGATGCTCATTTTGCGCAGCGCCTGGAAGCTTGTCCGGCGTAGTGCTCACATTCTCCTTGAGGGCACTCCCGAGTGGCTGGACATTGCGGATATACAGGCGAAAATTATTTCGACTGTTCCTGATGTGAGTGGAATTCATCACGTGCACGTATGGTGCCAGACTCCGCAGAACCTGATGCTGACGATGCATGTCGTTCTGGATGAGAGTGTGGCTGACGTGACCGCGGTGGTGCGCAGCGTCAAACAGATCTTACAAGCGGAATTCGGCATCAACCACTCTACAATCGAAGTCGAAACCGGCGACTGCGCCGATCACTGAAAATAAAGTTTATTGATCGTCAGGTTGTACTATGTCTATTGATCGTCCGGTTGTACGATGCCGATGTAAGGCAACGTGCGATCGTGTTCAGCAAAATCGAGTCCGTAGCCTACGATCCACTCATCACCAACATTGAACCCCAGGTAGTCTATTTTGACATCGACCTCGGCGCTGAGTTCTTTGCGCACGAGCGAACAGGCGCGAACGGATGCGGGGTTGCGGGATTTCAGCATATCAATGAGGTAGTGCAGGGTGTGTCCTGTATCGACAATATCCTCGACAATAAGCACGTGTCGGCCTTCAATACTCTCGCGAACATCCAGAACGAGGCGCACCGCGCCGCTGCGAACGCTACCATGCTCATAACTCGACACAGCAATAAATTCGATTTGTCGCGGAATTGTCAGGGCGCGTGACAAGTCAGCCAGAAAAATGAAGGCGCCCTTCAAAACGCCGAGAAGAACCAGTTCGCCCTTGTCGGCATAATCGGAAGAAATTTGCGCAGCCAGTTCAGTTACGCGGGCCTGGATTTCCTCTGCGCTAATTAACACTTCTGGTTGGGACACTGGCACTGCTTTTCTCTTCAATCGACCGAATTATATAGGCCCATGCTAGGCTTTTTAACCGACTTGCCGCAAGGGCAGAGTCGCAGTTTCAGGGTTCCTGTTTGAGGATTTGGTCTTTGTGACTAATGACCGGCCACACCGTCCATGCGAATATCAGCGCGAACGTTGCAAGAGACCATACAATAACGGCGCCAGCGGGCAGGTCGGCACTGACAGATACGACAAGTCCAGCCATGCATCCAGCTATACCAACACCGTAGCCACAAGCAATCCGCAGGCCTCGCCTGGCGATATGCCGGGTCGCCAGCGCCGGAATAATCAGGCAGGCGAAAACCAGGTAAATACCCACCAGTTGTACTGACGCTGTCACCGCGAAAGCAAAAAGCGCGTAAAAACCGAAACCTTGCAGTCGATCACGCATCCAGTACCAGGTGACCAGTACCAGCCCGCTGACAATAGCGACCGGCAATAACTGATCATAATTTACCCAGAGTATCTGGCCGACCAGCAATTCCTTCAGATGTTCGCCACCGTGTGGGTTGCCCGCCAGCAATATTATTCCGGCGGTTGCGGCGAGAACGAAGGATATGCCGATCAAGGCCTCCTGAATTTCCGGCCAGCGCCGATCCGTCCAGTGCAGAATGTAGGCAGCCAGCAGCGCCGCCGAAACCGCGACGATTTGTACCAGCCAGCCCTCGGCCTCCCAGCCGGTTGCGCTTGCAGCAATGACTCCCAGGCCTGCGACCTGCGCAATTGCAAGATCGATGAATATGATGCCGCGTCGTAGCACTTCAGTACCTAATGGCACGTGTGTGCTCAGGACCAGCAGGCTGGCCAGGAATGCGGGAATGACGATGCTCAGTTCAAACGTACTCAAGGGTTATGCTCCTCCAGTATACGAATGGTCTCATCATAGAGGCTAAACAAATCGTTCGAGTCATCAGAGCCACCAATCGTAAACGGCAGTTTAATCTCGGCAAGTCCGAGTCGTTCCGCCAGCCACATCGACGGTTTCTCATTCTCGTAGGGCGTACGGATGACGCCCAGCGGCGGATTTGGCGTGAGCTGTTCCAGCAACGCCGCGAGCTGCGCACCACTCGGCGGTATACCTGGTTTCGATTGAAGCGTCGCGACGATATCCAGGTCGAGCCAATTTGCCAGGTAACTGAAAATGCGCGAATGGGATGCTAGTCGCATGCCCTGAAGGTCCAGCGCCCGTTCCTCCCATCGCTCCGTAGCATCCTGCCAACGCGACTGAAAATCCTCCAGCCTTGCCTGGTAAGCGTTACTGTTGACTGCGTCCAGAACTGTCAGCCGTTCCGCGAGTGCATCGGCAACGCGCCGAATATTTCTTGGGTCAAGGTGGATGTGCGGGTTTCCCTGGGGATGTACGTCTCCTTGCGCGCGATCGATGCTTTTTGGTACCTCGAGACGGCGCACGAAATTTGTAGCGAGGAAGTAGCCGGGATTACCAGCCTGAATTTTCGGGTTACCGGAACGACGCAACAACAGGGGTAGCCAACCGATTTCGAGATCCGCCCCGGTGCACACAACGAGATCGGCTCGGCGCGCAGCAGCGATAAGGCTGGGGCGGGCCTGTAGGCGGTGCGGATCCTGAAACGCAGTGGTAGCGACTGTAATCTCGGCGTTGTCCCCGGCAAGCTCCTCCAGCAACGATCCCCATTCGGGTTCACAAACAAAAATCTCCAGTGCGCTGGCAGCGAACGGCAACAATAACGTGAGTAAGAAAACGGAAAATCTGTGCATGTTTGCTGCTCCTAGAATTCGTGAGCGCCATGAGCGCCGAGGCTCATGATGTACTGAATCGACCATTGCTGGTCTGATTGAGACAAGACCTGGTCGTCGATGTATTGCAGGCGCAGGCGACTGAACTCGCTCAACGACCAGTCGAGCATAAGCGAGTCACGTCTCGATGCTCGTCCGGGATCTTCAAGTATCGTGCCGGCGAACAACGGGCCGTTGTCTGCATCGACGACATCATGCCGATAACCCGCTCGCCATCGTTGCATGAATTGCCAGATACCTTGCGCATACCACCCGGTCTGGCTGCCGTCGTACAGCATGCCCGCAAAAGCTCCATCCTCGGACCGATGAAAATACTCCGCCTGGACTTTGACATTTCTTTGCGTCGCGTTGCCATCCGGCGCCCACTTCCAGACGAAATCGACAGTCGCCAGTTCGCTATTCCCCGAAAACGACTCGCCGGGCGTGCCGCTTTCGCGATCAATTACGTCAGCTGACAGCCACGACAGGCCCACTTGCCAACTGTTGCTCAGGCCGATGTCACCGCCAACATTGGTGAATAATGTATAAGCGCCGGGCGAAGTTTCGTTGTTCGCTGTTGCGGGGAATCCGCCTCCCCAGTTGAGCTCCGTACCCAGTTCAACCAACAGGGAAGTCGGTGCAACCCAACGTAGCTGGAGTCCGTCCGCAACGTACTGGCCGCCAAAAAAGGCCTGGTAAGGCAAGGGTCTGTCGCTGAAATCATCCGCATGACGGTGAAATTTATTCAGGTAACCGGCTTCTGAAAAAAACCGGCCGCCTGTGAGCATAAATCCGCTCGGCAACGATGTGGTTTGTATCCAGACTTCTTCGAGTTCGAGCTCGGTTTCTCCATCTTCACTCGCGATTGCCAGGGTCAGATTGCCGTAGAAATTCGAATCGATATTTGCCTGCAAATTGAAATCAGACTCTCCAAGTGAGAATCCGGCACCGCCGGGGCCGAGTTCGCCGCCCGGGATGAAGCCGGGGATCGCGGTCCAGCCAGGATCGACGTTCGAATATCCGGCAACGAACACAGTGCCAATTGCGGGATTGAAGGCATTTAGCGACGTGGCACCGGATGTCTGGTCGATTGCGGTCTGCTCCGCCAGCTCGATCGCTTCATCTGCACTACGTTCCGCACCTCGCGACTGACGCTCTGCTTTTGCCAGTCGCGCCTCGAGATCGCTGATCCGTGAATCGTAATCCCGTTGCATCTCTGTCAGTAGCTGTCGAAGCTCGGCAACTTCATCGTCGAAATCGTCTGCATGAACTGGCAATGCCGGCGTCGTAAGCACCAGCAGCGCCAATATTGGTCTGAAATATTTCATTTGACACGTCACTCTGTCGATGTGGCTGAGGGCGGCTAATCGGCCGCCTCTGCCGTATCAGATGCGAATCACACGGAATCAGTTCCCAGTGATTTCATCGTTTCATAGTCTGCTTGCTACGATGTCAGAGTGCTGCTGGTGGACCACGTTGCCGAACGACAATGGCGTGGAAAGAATCGAATTCAATATCCTGTATCGCACACCGCAAAGGTCTGGGAGTGTCACGATCGGTAGCGGCCGGAATATCTACACAGGCAGACGCCAGCTGACTGGCTGCAATACAGGTAGTACACGTCTGACTTTGCGCCGCACCGGGATCATGTTCGTAGGCATGCGCTAAGCCGGCAAATTGTGCTGTGAGCAGCAGGAACGCCAGCAGAATGCTGGGAAACAGTGCTCTCTTGCCGCGAAAACGATTCATATAGAAACTATAACCTGTCTCACCGGTGCTGTTAAGCAATGTAAGTGATGGGAGAGGGTGCCGGAACAGTCATTCGCGGCTGAAGCCGCTCCCACGATCCTGCCAAAAGTACCGTGGGAGCGGCTGCCTAAACTAATGTGCCTTGGTTTCAGCGTTCAGAACGGTACGAAAGTGAAGATGCCGCGAATTCTTGATATCAAGGCCGATTTTGAGTTAATGAGACAACAATGATTCCGCACCTCTGCTGTCCCATAAAGGCGAGTTTCCTGGCGGTGGACTGAAGCGTTGGCGCGATTGTTCCGCTATTCTTGCCGATTTGAGACATCGCCCGCTGGGCGGGCTCCTACATTACTAATTAGCATTGTAGGAGCCCGCCCAG
>RCNC010000016.1_pt1 | contig 70500 bp, 61 predicted proteins | sample 2041301 | NCBI WGS metagenome assembly RCNC01 (sample SAMN09708231, study PRJNA481090) | Marine sediment metagenome, whole genome shotgun sequencing project. | biome: marine sediment; feature: ocean; material: sediment; isolation source: Sewage treatment plant 13A marine sediment (STP13A) ...
TTGTACACCTATGATTTTTTTGCAGAAAGGGTAGGTTTCAAATTGGGCTGGGGATGCCTGGCCTTTTATCCATACTTTTACCTGATCGCTATCTGGGCCACAGTGAATTTGCCCGACCCCAACACAACAGTATGGCTTCTTATGTGTTATGCCCTTCTCTTTTTGCTGGGCTGGACACTGGCTCGTGGGGCCAATATGCAAAAATATTATTTTAAGACAGACCCTCAAAAATCATTTTTAGGGATCAAACCCGAAACCGTCTCAGATGGAAACAAAACACTTTTAGTGAATGGTTTTTGGGGACTCAGCCGCCACATTAATTATCTTGGAGAAATTCTAATGGGTACTGCTATCGCTTTAAGCGTAGGCTATCCGGAAGTTCTATGGGTATGGCTTTACCCTTTATATTATGTTGCGCTTTTACTGCCTCGTCAAATTGACGATGACAAACGATGCGCGTCCAAATATGGAGAGCTTTGGCAGGTTTATATAAAGAAAGTGACATATCGAATTATTCCTTATCTATACTAAAGTATTTACCCGATTATTTGGCTTTTAATTCGACCATTCGCTTTTTGTGGTAGTCAGACCCACTTATTTCATAGGCCTTTGTAACATTTATTAAGGCATTTTCAACATCATTTTGCATTTCATAATAATCCGCCAATGAATCAAAAGTATTGGCATCATTTGGGTAGTATTCAGTATTCAATTGAAAATACATTAGGGCTTTTTCGGGTTTTCCCATATCCATGCTCATATAACCACTCATATTGAATAAAAAATCAGGGTATGGAGCAACAGCATAGCCAAATTGCGTTTTCAGTTTTGCTTCACGCCGTTTAATGATTTCGTATAAAACCTCTTTGGATGTTTCAGGATCGTTGAATTTATTAACATCTTCCATTTGATACCAAGTGAAGAGCTCGATTAAGCCATCCATGATTGAAGGTAAAGGAATGGTTCCGTGTAAATCGTTTGGATAAAACTTCCAATGAAAGTTCAAGTCGTTGGATTTAGTAGTTTCTGCTATTTTCGATAATTCTATGTTGGATCTGGCGAACATCGTGAATTCAGTGGTGTCTTTCATAACATTATCAATAGTAATGTCGGTATTTGACCAGTGTAATTGGCCTCCCAATGAGACGAATAAAGATTTTCCTTTGAAATTGTGATCCTGTAATAAGACTCTTGATTCTTTAAGCAACTTTTGCTCGTCCCAATCCATACTTGGATCAATGGCAATATAATTTTCGAATAATTGTGAATGCTTCAGGAGCATATTGACGGTAAAAAGGCCCCCATAGGAATGACCTATTAAAGTTCTGTAATTCGTTACCGGATAATTGTTTTCTATAAAGGGAATCAATTCAGATTCTATAAATTCTGTGAATTTTTCTGCTCCTCCATATTCCTGATCATTGCCAATTCCGTTTTGTTCGGTTGGATTTGAGGTCGTGAGGTCTCTCGTTCTGTTTTCAGCATTAGAAATACCTATAAGAATCATTTCCGGCATAAACCCACCACTATAGTAACTATGAACCGTATGCAGGGTATTTAACATTACATCCCCATCTAAAATATACGCCACCGGGTATTTTTGATCGCTTTCCGGGTTGTATGAATCGGGCAATTGAACATAAAATTCTCGTGATTCATCGAGTACTTTGGAATATACACTATCGATTGCACCTACTTTAACACTAAAATTTGATTGAGCTTGTGAAATTTGATAAAAACCTACGTTGATTAACAACAAAAGAAATAATTGTACTCTTTTACTCATAATTTTTTTGATTAGTTGGTTTATTAGTAACGACTCAAACTGTGACAAATATCATTCCATAATTTTGCAGCTTTCGAGAATTGAGATATTTTTCAGGAAAGGCTTTCAATTTATCCATTTGGCTATAAGAGATGATTTGAAATCAAATTACGGTGATTCTGACTTTTTTCTTTTTAAGTCTGCTGTTATTCAATTTCGAGACAAGATCTTCTGCAAGGGTCAAGGGAACAGCTACAAAAGTACAATCCTGTTTCAGTTCAATAATGCCGAGCTGATCTTTAGTAAGATTTCCCTGTTTAAAAAATAAACCTGCTACATCACCTTTTGAAATCTTGTCTTTTCTTCCACCGGATATAAAAAGTGTTTGCCAGAACTGTGCTTTTCGTTTCGCTTCGCTGTCAATGGTTTCAATGGCAGTATTTTTAATAAAGTCAGGAAGGTATTCCTTCTCCCATGCTAAAACGTAGGCAGTTCCCTTTGCATTCACTCTGGCCGTTCTACCGTTTCTATGCGTAAATTCTTCTACAGTCCTTGGAAGTTCAAAATGAGCGATATATTTCAATTCAGGAACATCTATTCCTCTTGCAGCCAGATCTGTGGCTACAATTACCTGATAGGTACCGTTTCTGAATTTTATCAAAGTTCGTTCCCGGTCTCTTTGCTCCATCCCACCGCTAAAACATCCATGACTTATATTGTTTTTATGCAAAAATTCACTTACTCCCTCAATACTTTCCCTAAGGTTGCAAAATACGATACCTGGTTGATTTCCAAGATAATTTAATAGGGCCAAAAGGCTTATATACTTGTTTTTTGTAGGAGAGATGATCGTTTTCACAACAAGCTTTGAGGGAGCATCTTTAAGATAACTAATCACCGTTGGTCTATGCAAGCCAACAAATTCGGGAATTCCAAGACCCTGAGTAGCTGAAGTTAGAATGCGCTTCTTTAAATTTGGTAGTTGCTTGATAATGGCTTTCATCTGTGATTCAAAACCAGTTTCCAGAGATTTATCAAATTCATCCAGCACAAGTGTATGTATGTCCTCCCTTGAGAAACGATCACTTCTGAAATGATCTTCAATCCTTCCCGGAGTTCCCACAAGAATGGCAGGAGTGTGTTTTAATTCTATTTTATCCTTAGAAATGGGTCTGCCTCCATATACGGCATTCACTTTATAACCAGAGCCCATATTCCTGATCACCTGTTCTATTTGAATGGCCAATTCTCTCGAAGGCACAAGAATCAATGCTTGTATCTCTTTGCATTCTTGGTCAAGATTATTGATGATGGGCAATAAAAAAGCCAGGGTTTTACCTGTTCCTGTTGGAGACAATAAAATTGTATTTTTTACTCTCTCGATCGTGGGAATAGCCTCCTCCTGCATAGGGTTTAGCTGATGAATATTCAACTTGTTTAAAATTGACGCTTGCTCTTTAATAGTATTTGCCATTATGTATATTTTCAGCTTCTTTTTTTCTTTTTGCTTATTTTTTTATTTTCCGAAGCTACTTTATTGTTAAGGAGATAATTAGCCAAGGCTTTCTCAACTAATTCTTCTTTTGTTAAATGATGAAAAACCGTATGAATTTTTTGCTTGAACTCAGCAGATATTTCGTGATTTGGTTTGGTTTTAAAAATTTTCTTGGCCCAAAGAACGGCATTGTTTTCTTGAAGGCTTTGAGCATCGGCTTTTATGATTCGTTCAAATTTTATACCTAATTCTCTTTCAAAGTCGGGTATTTCAAAAAGTTCTTCCTCCTGCAGTACGGTTAAGGAAATACCCTTGGCTCCTGCCCTGGCTGTTCTTCCGCTTCTGTGAACATAGGATTCATAAACGTCGGGCAAATGATAATTGACCACATAGGAGATTTCTTTTACATCTATTCCTCTTGCTGCAAGGTCTGTGGCTACAAGTATATCTATATGGCCTTCTCTAAATTGACCCATGATACGATCTCTGATGCCCTGAGATAAACTACCATGCAAGGCTCCTGATGAAAACTTATGAATGGCCAGGTTTTTAGCTAATTTATTGACAGCTGCTTTTGTTTTACAAAATATAATGCCTCTTTGTCCTAATTTAGAATTCAAAAAATGCATTAGGACCTCAAGCTTTTCGATGGGTTGTACTACTACATACTGATGCTCAATTCCCTGATGGCCCATGGTTTTCATATCGGCCTCGATCTGAATAACATGTTTTGACATGTAATTTTGGATCATCTGCTTGATAGTACCTGGCAAAGTTGCCGTAAATAAAAAGGTTCTTCTGTCTTTGGGAAGTTCCTTTACCACAAGGTCTAAACCATCCTTTAGTGCACTAACCATTTCATCAGCCTCGTCCAAGACAAGATACTCGGCACGTTTAATATCTATGGCACCTCTGTTGATCAGATCAATTAATCTGCCAGGAGTAGCCACTACAACATGTGTAGTCTCCGTGAGCCTTTCTATCTGGGGTTTAATTGGAACCCCTCCACAAACAGAAGTGATTGAGATTTCAGGTAGATATTTTGCAAAAGAGATTAGATTATTAAAAATCTGCTGCCCTAGCTCTCTGGTAGGCGCCAGGACTATAGCCTGTATATGAGACTGAGTATGATCAACCAATTGTAACAGTGGCAAGCCAAAAGCTGCCGTTTTCCCTGTTCCGGTTTTGGCTAATCCAACCAAATCCTTTTTTTCCTTTAAAAACAAAGGAATGGTTTTAACTTGTATATCAGTTGGAATTGAAATTTCAGCTTCATTCAAGCTCTTTATAAGAGGATCAATGATTCCTAATTGGGAAAATTGTTTAGACATAGAATAATTTTGAGCAAAGATAGGCACCATTATCCACCCAAAGGCAAAGCATTGATAAAGATTTAAAGATGCACTATACTAAAACTTGGTTACTATATTAATAAAAAAGGAAGCCTTAAGGACTTGATTAAAAAGGGAAAGAATTAAATGTATATATGGGGTATAAAAAAAGGCCCCTTAAAAGGAGCCTTTGGTTTTACTTATTATCTGAATCTTCTTTTGACATTCCAATTGACTGCCTTAGAATTACTAAAAAGCATTGTCTGAATACCTTCTTTAGTAGTCGCCATTTTATTTATTAAATTTGTTTTCATAATCTCATATTTAATTGAGCGTGCAAATATAAAACATATTTACATACTAAAAACATTTATTTCACTTTTTTATAAAAAAATAAATAAACAAATATTATTTATTGATTTTTCTTATGAAAGAATAACAATTATCTATTAAAACAAACACTTTACAGCCCAATAAAAAAATCTATCAACACTCGAGTTCTTTCTGATAATTATAGTAATTAACAGGATCGATCGCCATTAATTTTAACCATCTTAAATTTTATGACGTCAATCACAATTCTGAAATTCGGATAATTTTAAATAATTACATCTTATTTGAACTGCTAATTAGCAGTACATCAGGCTCTAGAGAATCGATGATAAATCTATGGGATAAAAGCTTCAAATCAAGTTTGTGCTTGTAAAACGATTTTTGATAGATATGAACTTATTCTGATAGCTTGTACCACTGAACATTTTGAAGATTTTCACGCCTGCCCTTATTGTATACCGGGTAATTTTCAACTAAATAATTAACAATTACCTCTTGATTATCTCCCAACTCCCATAAATTCTGAGTTTTCTGCATCCATCGGATAGTAGCATTCCACCTTTCTTTGTTCATTCTGTTTTGAATAATCAATTGAGCGGAATGACAGGCAGTACAATGAGTAACAACAGTCATCATTCCTTCATCTTCCTTTAAACCTGTACGCAAGTGAATTCCATCTACGATTTCATCATTCGTCACAGACTTGTTTACAATGGTCTGTTTGGGTTTTTCACGAGAAAGAATATCCAAAGCAGCCATAACAAGAATTGCAACAATAAAAACGCTAACCGTAATAAAAACAATCAGTTTCCTTTTCTTCCTCTCGGTAACAGCAGGATTACTATCTCTATTCTCCATAAATTCTTTAAACTACTTTAACCGCTATTCGATGACATGCATTATTTAAATAACCTTTCGGATTCCAACCTGGAACAATCATAGGCTGAGAGATTCCATCAGCATCGGTTGCCCTTGCCCAAATTTCATAATAACCAATATCAGGAAATGCAATTTGCGCCTTATAGTGTTGCCAGGCTAATCTGTTTATAGGTTTTTCAAGCAGGCAAGGATGCCAGGTAGATCCAAAATCAATAGAATATTCCATTTTAGATACCTCCGATTCTCCTGCCCAGGCATGTCCTCTAATTTTCAAAATTTTAGTTTTACTAAATACCGCACCTGATTTAGGGAAAGTAATCAAAGATTTTACAGGCATTGATTCGATAATTTGCATGTCCTGTTCAGGTACTTCCTGACCGGGAGAAACAGGGTATTTAGGAACCCTGTATGACATTCCTTTCATTTTCGAACCGTCGTGCTCTTTATTTCGCACGCTGATCCTGTTAATCCATTTACCTGAAGCCGACGCCGGCCAGCCACCCGCTATTAAACGCAATGGGAAACCATGAACTAAAGGAATGGGCCTTTCATTCATCATATATGCAACCAAAGTTTCATCCTGATTAGCCTTATGAAGTGGTACTCCCCTGGAAATGGGTTCCTTATTTACATCTCCACTCAAATGCCTATCTGTTGCATGATACCCTATATATACCGCATCATCTTTTATCCCTGTATCTGCTAACAGATCTTTTAATCTAACGCCTGTCCATCTGGCACAATGTACGGCTCCAATTGTCCATTGGTTGCCTTTGGCAGGAGGATCAAACTCGCTTCTTCCGTTGCCCCCGCATTCCAAGGTAACCTGATAGGTATAGGCTTTAAATTTTGTTTTGAGGTCGGCTAAAGAATACGATTTTACCTCATTTACTGATTCGCCATCAATGCTTAACGACCATTGATCCGCATTAATTTCTTTTGGGATAATACCGTTGTTTCTGATAAACATTCTAGCATTAGGTGTAACCTTATCATCTAACAAATGTGCCTGAGCTTCAATATTGTATGGTTTATTATTTAAAACGACCATTGAACTGTCAAGCTCAAACATTTTAAAAGGATCAGGATCCTGAAAAGCAAGAAGTTCATACCCTTGCGGTATAGTAGATGCAAAGACAATATTCACTCCCGCTAAAGAGGCTAAAGTACTAAACCCTGTATTTTTTAAAAATGATCTTCTTTTCATATTAAAGCAAATTATGATAAACTATAGGGGTTAATTTCTTCGAAAATAAAATCGTTAATTCCACTGAAGTTTTTTTCTTTCATTCCAGTAAAAATTCGAATCCACAGCATGTTGCTTTAAAGACATCAGTTCATTATTTTCTAGGCTAAAATTCATTGCCTCTAAATTTTCCCTTAGTTGACTGATGTTTGAAGCGCCACTCAAAACAACATTGGGCCGAAGATGGTCCATAATAAATCTCAATGCTATGGCGTCAATCGAAACCTGATACTTCTCAGACAAGCTTTCAAGGTAAGTATATAAGCTCCCATAATGTTTATAATTGTCATTCCGAAAAATTCTTCCGTTGGCTAAGGCTTCCTTTACAATGACGATCCTTCCGGTTTTTATCAAATTACTTAACACTTTATGGGTACTGGTTTCCAATATATTATAAGTCACTTGAAAACTATCAAAAAGAGGTTCATTTTCAATTTTTATTCCAGAAGCATATTCCAATAGCTCACTTTGACGCTCTCCACTAGCTGATATACCGATTTTTATGCCTGTTTCAGTTTTGATCTTATAAAGTTCGTTTAGCACCTCAATATTTTCCAGCACACCACTCTCAAAAGTAGCTGAATGGACCTGATAGACTTTTAAAGCCGGTAAAAGATGCTTTGAAACTGACCACTGCTCCATAAGTTTTTTTAGGGAATGTTCCTTGATCTCATGAGGAACTTTGTATCCCAGATCCCAATTGGCTACATAGGTATATCCCCATTTGGTGCTGAATTCAAGATCTTCATGGGGGTTTTTCCTGTACCATTCAAGTAAAAATTCTTCTCCCTTGCCATAAGATGGCGCAGTATCAAAATGACGAACCCCTTGACCATAGGCAAAATCTAAAATTTGATGCGCATTATTTCTATAATACTCCAAAGATTTATCATGATCAAGAACTTGCCTGAGATTAATATATTCAGGTCTTCCAATGGCGGCAAGCCCCAAACCAATTTTTGTTGTTTTCAATCTGCTATTAATTTTTGCGCTTCATATGGCAAGTTGTACATTCATAACTATCTTCTTTTAAGGTAATCTTACCCAATTTAGAGGCAACTTCATTGATAAAACTATTATAGGTATTGTTCTCCGGAGTTATGTTTTGCGCTTTCATAAGTTTATAATAATTACCCTCCCATTCCTGTCTGCCCCAGCAATTAGGACAAATACCTTCTGGTGCCTCAGCTGTAGCTTCATTGTTGTTTTTTGCTTTAAAAAAGCGTTTGATATTCTCTGCTATATTCATATGTGTTTCTATTAAGTTTAAATATACTATTTATTCGGCATTTGATGCAAAGCTAACATGTGAGAGATTCGGGCTTTTAAAGCTTAGCTTCAAGATATTAAACAAATTTGTTTTTTTTGGAAGCATCTATATTATCAAATGGAGGATTGATACTATATTAATCAGGTTCGTTTTTATCCTTATTTTTGAATTTTTTATAGCCTATCACAAGTCTCATTCCCAATCTAGCAAATAGAATTATGGCAATAACCATTACAATATCCATTCCTTCCATCGTTGTTTTTTTATAAGCTAATTATATCATTATCAACTATTCATCCCTTTTATTCTCTTTTAAGAATTAGATAGTAACTCATTTATAATGTGCATAATTATAGTTTATTTCAATTAATTCTCACTTGTTTGATTTGAGATAAAGACGCTCAACCTTATCTCTGGCCCATTGTGTTTTTCTTAAAAACTTAAGGCTGGAATTAATTGAAGGATCCTTTTTAAAGCAATTGATATTAATTTTCAATGCCAGCTCTTCCCAGCCATAACGATCTACTAAGTACTCTAGAATGGTAATTAATTTCACCCCATGTAAAGGATTGTTGGGTTGTTCTTTGTTTGAATTGCTTTTATCATTCATTCATTATACAATTAGTTGAAATGTTATTAGTATCTACCAGCCAGATACATCTTAGCCGGCCATTTCTTTTAGAGCCTCGACAAATGCATCCAGTTCGTCTGTTGATGTGAAAATATTTGGTGTTATTCTGCAACCGTGAACACCTGGGCGATCAATGGCAACCACCCAAATAGTGTATTTCTCGAATAAAACATTTGCCATGTCTTTTGAGTTGATCTTCTTAATACCAACATTGGCAATGGCACAGGACCTTTCAGATTCAAAGGGAGTGTTTAGAATTATATTGGGGGTGTTCTTTACTTTAGAAGTCCAGTATTCTTTCAAATATTTAAGTCGATGCTCTTTTCTTTCTGCTCCTATCATGTTATAGTATTCAATAGCCTTTGGAATTGCCAGCTCTACATGAACAGGAGTTGTGCCTCTGTGATTCAATCTGTCGATATCATCTCTGGGTAATTCTGCTTCAGCAAATAGAGGCCAAAGATTTTTGATCTTGTCTTTTTTTACATACAATAACCCCGCACCTAACGGAACACTAAGCCATTTGTGTAAACTTGTGCCATAATAATCACAGTTTAAATTGGGTATTTTAAAATCGAGATGAGCAAAGGCATGTGCCCCGTCAACCATCACTTCAACTCCTTTCTTATGCGCCATATCGCAAATCTTTTTGACTGGTAATACTTGACCCGTAATATTCACAACATGGCTGATCATCAATAACTTCGTTTTATCAGTGATTTGACTGGCATATAAATCAATGATCTCCTCGTCATTCTTAGGATGATTTGGTATCGACACCACCTTAGATACGATTCCATAACGCTCTTCCATGAGCCTGAACATATCCATCATTGATCCGTAATCCTGTTCTGCAAAAACAACCTCATCTCCCCTTTCCCAATCCTGACCGGCAATGACCAGATCTAATGATTCTGTAGTATTTCGGGTTATAACAACTTCATCAAAAGAACAACCGGCCAATTCGGCTAGTTGTTGTCTGGCGATATCGCGATTATCATCCTGAACCGTCCTCATATACCTCGATGCCAAAAAATTAACCGTCTTGACGTCTTCTAAATAATTATTTAACCCTTCCTGAGGCATCATACAATAATAGCCGTTCTCCAGATTGATATAGTCCTCGCTCAACATGTATCCTTCACGGATACTGGCCCAAAAGTCTTCATCCGAAGCCAATTCAAAAGATGACATATGAGAAACAGTATCAAAACTCTTAGCCAGGCTTTCCATAAATGGAATGGTTGTTCCAATGCCTAATAAAGAGAGTTGTTTTAGAAAAGCTCTTTTGTCCATTCTTTAAAGATAGAAAATAATCCGATCAAACATAAAGCAGCCAACCAATCAAAAACGAACAAAAAAAAACCTTAACAAAACTGTTAAGGTTTTTTACGGTGGAATTCGTTTTTGTTCCATACTTCATTTTTTCATTAATTCATTGTTTCATTAAATCATTAGATCAATGCATCATTGATCCTAATATCCGTAATTTCTATAGTTTGACCATCTTACCCTTTTACTATCTCTAAAAGTTGAAAAATTACTGAATCTTGTTTCATTTGATGCGTTACTGTCGATTATTGTTTTCATGATATATATATTTAATTATTATACAACAAATGTATGTCAGGAGTTCGTATTGGTAAATTCTGACTTACCGAACTGTAGAAAAATTGTGACGAGTTGTATAAATTTGGCCTTCTCCCTGTCTAAATAGAAGAAGGCCGGTCTATAATACTCATCTAAAGGGCTTTTTGGCCTATTTCAAAAAAACTATCCAATTTGATTTCTTATAATTCAAATTATCAATGTAAATAATTATTTACTGCTATTGTTCGCTCTGAAACGTGCGAATTAAGTTGGTTCACTGCCGTTTGAAACTCTGAACTATTATTTAAAAATGAATATCCATCAATTTCAGATGTAGCATAAGGCTCTATTAGAGCTGCATAGCTTGCATATTGAGATTGGATATTGCTCACATCAAAAGAGCCTTCTACAATTTCTTGAACATAAGCATCATACTGATCTTTATATACTTCGTCTTGATATAAGTATCCTATCAAAGGCCATTGTGAAGATGATACATCTGAAAAATCAAGCGCTGCTGAACCTCCCATCTTACCATCTTGCAATGCTTCGTTATTATCCCAGGGAATCCATGTAAGTTTTCCTGTTTCTGAATCATTATATAAGTAGTAATTATGCGTCATTCTACCATAGGTATCCCAGTTTTGAACGACGGTATTTACTGCTAAATACTTTAAAAACACATCCGTGTCGAAAACAGTTTCAAGGTTGGCTCTCCATGTAGCGGCATCTGTGGTTCTTGAGTCATCATGTAAAATGGTAAGCAAACTTTCAACATCTGAAAAGTCAGCTTCATCTTCATTGGTTTTCTTTACATATTCATCTTCATAATAGGTTCCTTCTGCAAAACTGGCGGCATCACCATCTGGTTTGTATAAATTACCATCATCATCTGAAAATTGAGTATCTAAAACAGTATCATCAACTTCTTCTACCATTGTATATAACCCAAAATATATGGGTCCGTCACCATTGTCTACATAAACTCTATAAAATGCTGTATGAGAACCAACCAAGCCTGCATTTCTAAATACATCCCCGGCTACTTTTTCTCTTAACATGGACTTATCATCGAAATTATTTTTCAGGCTTAATTTTTTAAACCCATAAAAACGTTGATTGTCTATTTGTGGATAATCGTCTTCAAACTCATCAAAATCAAGTTTAAATGCCAATTTCAAAATTCCTTGTTGCCAACTAGTTTGCAGGCTTGAGTTACCTTTAAAACGCACACCAACCCTATACCATTCCAATCCATTATAAAACACTTCAGCAGGCACAAAAATAGGATCTTCATCTGTTTCAGTCAATCCTCCTCCTGGTCCTCCACCGCCAACTCCAAAATTTCCATAAAGACTGGTCATATCGTCTAACATACTTTGCCAACGGTCTTCTGTGATCACTATATCCAACCTTTTAACGGCATTGTCCTCAAAAATTTCATCAAAATTAGGATCTGCACCTTTGCTATGTGTTTCTGCAGTCCAATCTGTGGCTTCAAAATCTGTATCATCAAATTCGTTTTCAGCTTCCTCCTCTTCTTCTGCAATTATTGAGGTGAGATCATCGTTGTCATCATTGCAAGAATTCAAGGTAATCATTGAAGCACTAAAGATTAATGTAACGAAAAGAAAGTTGATACTCTTTTTAATTGTTTTCATTTGTTTTGGTTTTGGATTCTATTATTAATTTCTTTGCGTTTTTCCTTGTCCTCCACCATTTTGTCTATTTGGTTTTGGAGCATTTTTTAATTCTTTTTTTGAAATGAAACCATCTTCGTTTGAATCTATGTTGTCGAAATCATTCTTTAACGGGCCTTTAACTTCCTTTTTAGCAAGTTTTTCATCTTCGTTTGAATCCATCTGTTCAAAGATTTCATCCACATCAGGAGGCGTATTTGATCTTTGTTTTTGATCGGATTGTGCATTTATTGTGAATGTTCCTAAAAAAGTTAACAAGCCAATAATTATTACTTTTCTTAATTTGTTTTGTATCATAATTTTATTTTTAATTTCATTTATTTGACCACAAAGGTTGCTAAAAGTTTCATTCGAAAGTTGGGTTTTCAGTGAATGACCAGAACTTTTCTGTGAATTAACTATTGTACGCTATTACGCCTTTTGTTAGGCTTGTTGGCCAAGTGTTAAATGGCTGTTTTTCAAATTTCATATTGCCTTCTTTATCTTTAAAAATATTTAACCAAACTCTCCAGTTTTCATCATCTATTTCAGGGTAATCTAACCTGAAATGACTGCATCTACTCTCGGTACGCATTATTGATGCCTTTAATTTCATTTCGGCACTTATAATCATGTTTTTTGTTTCGTGAGCCAAACGCAGTTCGTGCATATTTGCCGCTCTAAGCATAGGCATATGATGATCTCGTAATTCTTCTACATAAGCCAAGGCCGCTTTTAATAGGTTTTCCTTTTTTATATAGATTATAAAATTAGGAATCATAATACCTTGCAGGGTTTGAGTTACCCATGCTGGACTATAACCTGCTTCTCTTTTTAAAGGAGCTAAAATCTCTTCTTCTATTTCTTTAAGTTTTGCGGTAGAAATTTTAATTGTTGTTACTTTTTTACTGTATTTGGCTGCTGCTTCACCTGCTACAGCACCTTGAACAGCGGAGCCAGCCAATGATGAACCAATTTGAGTGTAAATTGCTCCAGCCATATAAGAACCTAAGGCATCACCTGCAGCATACAGTCCTGGAATAGTAGACTCGCATTGGTCGTTAATAGGAACCAACCCTTCAGATTTATGAATTGCCATTCCTGCTGATGATCCTCCAACAATACTTCCTCCCATTCCTGGAGGAGCTCCATCTCCTTTACCTCCTTTTGGTGGTTTTCTATCTCCTCTTCCTGGTGGCTTAGAATTTTGACGATTAAACTCTTCTGGTGTATATGGCCCGCCATCTACTTTAACTTGCTCTCCAGAATCTGGTGGTCCCATTTTTAAAGGGCTCCCGTTTTTATAAGCCATATAATTCATATCCACTCCTAAATCGTGATGCACTTCAATACTTGTTGTGCTTGGTTTTTGCTCAAACATATCTCCCCAACCAGCATAACAAGCAGCTGCATTTTTAGATTTACCGGGATGTCCATCATTCCATTCTTTACCAGTTACTTTAGCTCCAATATTGTATGCCATTATAGTTCCATCATGAGTGAGGTCGCATATTGGAAAACCGTTTGGTTTAAAACCACCAGCCCCGGTGCATAAAATCACACTTTTTGCTTTGTAAAAAATCACTTTTTGTTTATCAATACTAAAACCAGCCGCTCCAACTACTTTATTATTTTCTTTAATTAAATGGGTGATGGTAATTCGTTCTTGGACAGGAATGTTTCGTTCTTCAATAGGTTTATTAAAACTTTTGTTATAAAGTGAAGAATCGAAAAATCCCCATTCCTTCAATTCGTTTACACGAGCTAAAGAGTGTTCGGCCATTTGTCTTGTATAAACATTATTATTTGTTCCTAATGCGGAACGAGAAACCGTAGCTACAAATTCATCTAAACTTAAATTCTCTTTTTCAGGATCAAAGGCAAAAATACCTTTGGCAAATGGTGTTTGACCTGAAGCGCCTAATCTTCCTTTTGAAACCATGAGTACTTTGGCTCCGGCATCATGGGCTTTTACAGAAGCAAATAAACCAGCCATACCACTTCCAATAACTAGTACATCGGTATTTATTGTATCAACATCCAATGTATTAACATCAATTTCTGGGTTATTTAAAGCCCAATCCATTGATAAACCTGCAGCTGATATTGCTGCAAGACTTGTAGCAGCACCAGTCAAGGTTATAAATTTACGTCTGGATATTTCTTGTTTTTTATTGTCCTTTTTCATTTTTTAGAAGTTTTAAATAGATAACTTTTAAGCAAATAATAAATTCCACTTGCTAGCATTAATACATAGTAAATTGAAAATGACATGTTGCTATGACGACCAATATTAATTACATGCCAAGTCGCTGTAAGAACAAAAAGCAAGGTTATATAACCATGAAGGTTTCTCCATGTTCTATACTTTAAATGAAGCTTAAACCTAAAAAAAGAAGTCACTAAAAGCACAAGAATTGAGGTGTAAGCGATTAATCCCAAAATAACGCCTAGGCTACTAAATGTTGTAATTAGTTTTAGAAATGCATCTGTTGGTGTTACAGCATTATCAAAAAACTTTGGAACAATGATGAAAAATGGATGCAGCAATAAAATTGATATAAATGCATAACCAATAAACTTATGTATGGCTAAAACATCTACCATTCTAATTTTCTTTACTAATTTATTGTTCAATCGAGTTAAAAAAAATTGAGATAAAAGCAAGGTAAAACCCAAAATGGTTATAACTGATAATGTTTCCATTAAAAAGCCTCTTCGTTCGAAACCTCCTTGATAATACAATAAAAGAGGCACTCCAATAAAAGCAATTGCTAACGATATTAATTTAAATATATAGTGTTGTGTTTTTATAACTAGCCCCATGACACAATAACTGGATTTGATTTTTCTGGTGAAATTATAATAGCATCTACCGGACAATACATTCGGCATAAATGGCATATTTGGCAATCTTCTGGAAATAAGATTTCAGCTTTTTTTGATTTAGGATTTAGCCTAATAACATCGGTTGGGCAACTTTTTATGCATTCTTCGCAACCAATACAACCGTTAATACTTTTAATTGACATGATTTCAAATGTTTTCTATTTAGACTACAAATTTCCAAAAAATTAAAACTGCAAATAGAAGATTTCAGTGAATGGCCATAACTTTTCTGTGAATGAATAACTTCATTCTGTAATACCATTAAAAGAGTTCCGTTTTTTGATTCATTTTGTTGAATAGATGAATTATTTTTCCTTTAATTTGTACTATGAATAAATTGAAAAGACTTTTGATTCAAGCAGTTTTATGGCTTGTAATAGGAATAATTATTTGGCTTAACCAAGATGCAACCCAAGACATATTAACAGAGAATTTGGTTGCTTTTGCTTTTCAAATTTCACTCATTGGAGGACTTATTTATTATGCTGGTCCACAGCTTCTATTTAAACAAAAATATGTGCTTTTTGCGATACTATCTGTTCTAGCTATTGTTGTTTCCTCCTATATTTTATCAAATCTTTTTGGTTTACCCATTGAAGGTCCAAGACCCTTAAATGAAATGGGGTTAAGACCCCCACCTCATGAATTAAGAAAACCACCATCAAAATTTTTAATGCATATATTAATGCTATCTGTCTCGTATATTTTGGCGATAGTAATAGAGGGTTTCATATATTTAAAAACTAAAGAAGAAGAAACAATAAAAAATAGAAATGAGAATCTACAAACCGAACTCAAACTCTTGAAATCGCAAATAAATCCACATTTTTTATTTAACTCCTTAAACAATATTTATGCGTTGTCAGCCATAGATTCTGAAAAAACACAACAAAGTATTAGTTATTTGTCTGATATGCTTCGTTATGTTTTATATGAATGCGAACAGGAGGTTGTTCCTCTGAAAAAAGAGATTGATTATATTAAAAATTATCTAAAATTATATTCACTAAAAAGTAGTAAAAACTATCCAATTACCACTGAATTCAACATTTTAAACAATACTGTTTCGATTGCGCCGATGCTGTTTATTCCTTTTATTGAAAATGCATTAAAACACAGTGATATTGAAAAAATAAAGGATTCTTTTATTTCAATTAAAATTGATGCTGATGCTGATGAAATTAGTTTTAAAATTGAAAATAGTATCCCTAAAAAAGCCATCAACAAAGACGAAGTTGGAGGTATTGGGGTTGAAAACGTAAAAAAAAGATTGGCTATATTATATCCCAAAAGGCATCAATTGACAATTTCTGAAAACAAAACTACCTTTAAGGTTGAACTCAATATAAAACAAGCATGAGAACAATTAAATGTTTAGTTATTGATGATGAAGAATTAGCAAGAACATTGCTGAAAACTTACATTGATAAAATTGATTTTTTAGAATTGGTTGCTGATTTTGAAAGCCCTATTGATGCCATGCATGTTATAAAGGATACTGTTATAGATGTCATTTTTTTAGACATTCAAATGCCTGATTTGAAAGGGACTGATTTTGCTAAAATGATTGATTCAAAAACAAAGGTAATTTTTACAACTGCCTATTCTGAATATGCCATAGAAGGGTTTGATTTAAATGCTTTAGACTATTTATTAAAACCCATTACTTTTGAGCGATTCTTAAAATCAGTGAACAAACTTGAAATTTCAGAAAACAGTGAAATCACTAAAACCATCACTGTCAAGTCAGGATACGATTTACACAAGCTTTCTCTTGAAGACATCAATTTTATTGAAAGTGATGGAGAGTACGTACACTATCATTTAAGTGACAAAAAAATAATGTCTTACCAAAGTCTTAAATCCTTAGAAAAATCCTTGGATCCTAAAATATTTATAAGAGTACATAGATCCTTTATTATCAACCGAAATAAAGTGAGCGCTCTTAAAGGAAGAGATTTAATGATAGGAAAGCACTGTGTTCCGGTAAGTGATACTTATATTGATCGGGTCAAATCAGAACTTTTTTGAACAAAAAAAAGGCACTTATACAAGTGCCTTCTCAACAATTATAAATAAATATTAGGGTAAAGTTCGGGTTACTTGTATAGAATTCGACAAATCAAAACATCCATCAAGATTTGAAGCATTCATTCCTACCTCCAAACCAGTCAATCCTTCTTCGTAACGCAAGTACCATATCAAACAAATCCCGGCTCCTGCTCCATCGAAATCAACACCTTCAACATCTGTCAAGGTTGGGGGCAATCCAAGAATATTCCCTTGATCATCAGTAATGACCCAATTGCTGTTTGTTCCTGTTGCGTTAGAATCATCAAGTTGTATTCCTGTTACAAAATCAGAAGTACCATCAATAGTGAATTCAAAGGGCCCACCGGAAATACTACCTGCTTCAGGATTATTTCTAGTCACCATGATTGAATTAGATAAGCCAAAGGCGCCCTGCAAATCATTTGCATTCATGCCAGTCTCAAGACCTGTCAAACCATCTTCATATCGTATATACCATATAAGGCAAACTCCTGCTCCGGCACCATCAAAATTCACGCCTTCAACATCTACTAATGTTGGTGGTAATCCAAGTATGACACCTGTATCATCCGTAATTATCCAAGAATTATTAGTTCCTACAGCTTCTGAATCATCAAGTGTTATTCCGCTTACCATATCTTCAGTACCGTCAATACAGAATACAAACGGACCACCCGCAATGGTTCCTGCATTTGGCACCTGTCTGATCACTTCAATCGAATTGGAAAGTGCAAAGTTTCCATCAAGATTAGTTGCATTCATACCTGGTTCAAGGCCTACAAGGCCATCATCATATCTCAAATACCAGATAAGACAAACACCAGCCCCAGCACCGTCAAAATCAACACCCTCTACAGCTGTTAAAGTTGGTGGTACTCCTAAAATATTACCGTCATCATCTGTAATTACCCAAGTACTATTATCTCCTGTCGCGGAGGAATCGTCTAATGTAATACCGCTTACCATATCTGGTGTACCATCAACAATGAATGAAAATGGTCCTCCTGAAATTGTGCCAGGTACTAAGTTTTTCGGTTCATCGTCATCATCACTACATGAAATCAATAAAAATGAAACGGCCAGTATTCCGAATAAAATCTTTTTGAACATAGAATTATAATTTATAGTTGTAGCATCAAATTTAGAATTCATTAAGCTTTTAATTTGTCAGCTAGCTGACATTTGAACAAAAAACATAAAAAAACCATCAAAAAAATATCTGATGGTACTTAAATAGTTAGATGTATTAAAATTTAGGAAACCTCAATAGTTCGGGCTGGCTTAGGTTTTGCTTCTTCCTTTTTAGGAATAGTCAAGCTGAGAATACCATCACTATAAATAGCCAAATTATACAACAAGCTGTTACATGATTATATATAGGAATCCCACCATGAATCGGTCTTATCCATACTCATAGTAACAATGGCTCCAAGCCTTGGCGCTAAATAGGCTTGTTGTCTTTGCTCAGCTTCTCGAACAAATCTCGATATGGGATCTTTCCAATGATGAAGCGCAAGGCTAAAGGCACCCCAATGCACAGGTATAGCTTTTGCTACTTTCGCATCCAAAGCAGCACATACAGCTTCTTCGGGATACATATGAATTTGATGCCAGCGCTCATTATACTGACCACATTCCATAAATCCCCAGTCAAATGGACCAAACTTTTCTCCTATTATTTTGAAATGTTCATCATATCCGCCATCCCCACTCCAGTATATACTATGCTTTTCAGATTTAATCACCCAGCCTCCCCATAAAGATTTGGCTCGATCAAAAACACCACGACCTGAAAAATGCCTTGACGGCGTGAAAATAAAATCCAAATCAAAAAGCTGCATTTCCTGCCACCAGTCAAACTCTGTGATCATCTTTTTATCTATACCCCAATGTTCTAAATGTCTTCCCACCCCTAGTGGCACCAAAAAACGTTCTACTTTTTGTTTTAAGTCTCGAATACTACCAAAATCAAGATGATCATAGTGATCATGAGTCATCAAAACAGCATCAATTAGAGGAAGATTCTTTATTACATTTAAACTATCTCCTGAGAATCTTTTTGTCCTTATCGGCCCTACAGGTGAAGCATCAGCGCCAAACATCGGATCTATTAAGATGTTCTTATTATTGACCTGAACTAAGAGTGTAGAGTGACCATACCAAATAAACTTAGGAATCCCATTCTGATTAAATTTATTGCTATCAAAAGATTTAATAGGTATTTGATCTTTTGGATTTCTTGTTTTCCTTCCTTTAATATTTTCTCGAATAAGTCCGGGTAAGGATGTCAAACTCATGTCCATTGTAGTTCTGGACTGATTCTGAAATATTCCTTTTTTCCATTGTTTGGATTTTTGAAGACGCATCTTATCCTCATTACTAAGTTTCCCTCCAAATTGAGGGTTCTTTGTAAAGTAGAAATATCCGAAGGGAATTCCAAACCCCAAAACCAACAAGACAATAGATGTAATCATAATTCTATGTTTGTTATTTTACCTAACAGGATAAACAAAAATATTGAAAATTGGTTTTTATTATTTCGTTTTTAACAAGCCGAAACGAATTGACTTATAAATTAGACAAATAAGCCCCGTAGGTATCTTTAAATTCAAAGCCCTTCGTGATCCTTTTTTTATTCAGTTTTTTGTATTCCACTAGTGCCCACAAGATAAATTCCTTGATAAAAAGCTTATCATCTTGTTTTGCTTCAGGCATATATGTAGTGATGAGTTCGTCAAGTGCCGCGATGCTGTTCAATGCGTTACTGTATTCCTGCTCTGAACCATCATCCATCAATTCAAAGGAACTTTGCTCAAAGAACCACTGCAACACCCCATCATAAGCATCCTTTTCATCTTCATGCTTAAGTTTCTTCATCGCTGGGAAAAAATTATCAAATAATGTCTTAGAAGCGCTTCCAATCAATTTTTCCGCAACAAAGGCTGCACCCTCCTGCTCTCCTTCATAAACCAATTCCACTTTTCCAATAATCGAGGGGATCATTCCAAGAATATCGGCAAAACGAATGCTGGTTTGGGCCTCACCCGAACCAATACATCTGTGCTCTGCAGTACTTAATAGATTTTCATAGGCTGTAATACTCATTCTCGCGCTGATACCACTTTTACTATCCACAAATTCACTATCTCGTGCCTCGAAGCCAATTTGTTCAACCAAATCTTTTGCCAGTTCAGGAATATGTATATCACAAACTCTGTTCTTTTGCAATTTTGCTTCCTGGGCTGTAATGGTCTTTGCCACTTCTATAGACTTTGGGTAATGTGTCAAAATCTGCGAGCCAATTCTATCTTTTAAGGGCGTCACTATACTCCCTCTGTTCGTGTAATCTTCGGGGTTAGCCGTAAAAACAAATTGCAGATCCAAAGCTAATCTCAATTGAAAACCTCTAATCTGTATATCACCCTCTTCCAGTATATTAAATAGAGCTACCTGAATTCTTGATTGAAGATCTGGTAACTCATTAATTACAAATATACTACGGTTAGCACGAGGAATCATTCCAAAATGAATGACTCTTTCATCAGCATAACTCAATTTCAAATTCGCAGCTTTGATTGGGTCAATGTCACCGATCAAATCAGAAATAGTTACATCAGGAGTTGCCAGTTTTTCATAGAATCTTTTGTCACGGTGAATCCAAGTTATTGGGGTTTCGTCGCCTAATAATGTGACCTGCTCTCTTCCAAACTTACTTATGGGTAGTAAAGGGTCGTCATTGATCTCAGAACCCGCAATGGCGGGTATATATTCGTCCAAAAGTTGTACCATCAATCTTGCCAACCTTGTTTTGGCCTGTCCTCTTAAACCCAAAAGATTAATGTTATGTTCAGAGAGTATAGCTCTTTCCAACTGTGGAATTACGGTTTCATCATAACCGTGTATTCCGGTAAATGAAGCTTTGCCTTTACGAATATTCTCAATAAGGTTCTCTCTAAGTTCAGATTTAATGCTTCTGCTTTGATACCCTTGTTTCTTAAGTTCTCCTAAAGTTTTTATATTAATATCCATTATCGTATTCTTTTTTTTCTGTTGTTTTCATAATCATGAAATATCATTTCGCCCAGACCATCCAATCCTGTATAAAAGGCCTTACCTCTGTTTGACTGGGTAAACTCATCTACAAAGGTTTGTAAATAGGGATCCTGTGCAATCATAAACGTAGTAATAGGAATATGTAATTTTCTCGCTTGGGCCGCCATTTGGTAGCATTTGTCTACAATGAAATCATCCAGGCCGTTGCTGTTTTTATAATAAGTCCCATCCGGCATTCGCACGCAACTTGGCTTACCATCGGTGATCATAAAGATCTGTTTGTTCGTGTTTCTTTTCCTTCTTAACAAATCCAAAGCCAATTGAAGACCTGCTACCGTGTTCGTGTGATATGGTCCTACCTGCAAGTATGGGAGATCCTTGAGTTGAATGGGCCAGGCATCATTACCGAAAACCAATATATCCAGAGTATCCTTAGCGTATCGCGTGGTGATCAATTCGGCAAGGGCCATCGCCACTTTTTTTGCAGGGGTGATCCTATCTTCACCGTATAAGATCATGCTATGACTTATATCGATCATTAATACCGTACTCATTTGAGCCTTGTGATGCGTATCTTCAACGATCAGGTCATTTTCCGTAAGTTCAAAATTCTCAAAACCATGATTTACCTGGGCATTTTTCAAACTTTCTGTAATATTTATGTTTTCCAGGGCATCGCCAAAACGAAATTCCCTCAGGTCGCCTGTATGCTCATCACCCAGGCCACTGGTTTTGGTTTTGTGTTGACCGGCTCCTTTTTTTCTTATCTGTCCGAAAATTTGGTTTAAGGCATTTTTTCTGATCGCTCTTTCAGTTTTAGCCGTGATTTTTTTATCATAAGTCCCATCAGGCTTAATCTCCTCCCTGATATACCCTTTCTCTTTGAGATCTTCAACAAAATCGTCCAAGGTGTAGTTTTCATCTGTTAGCTGATACTCTTTATCTAACTGCTCCAACCAATCCATGGCTTCATCAAAATCACCTGAAGTATGAGTGATCAATTCTTTAAAGATATCAAAAAGCTTGTCAAAAGGACTTTTTGTGACCTCTTCGAAAAGTTCAAATTGAAACCCGATGCTGTTTTTCTTTCTTTTCATACAAGAAATTTATCTATGCTATTTATCTTTTCAAACCCATTTATATTATTTAAAATGCAAATATATCCGCGATTAGTGGCGTTTGAAACATTCGGCATTTATATGATTTGGATTAGATTAAAAGCTCTATATCAAAATGTTACTTCAGATATGTCTTTTATTCCATTTTCTTGATAGTCTTACAAAGATACGGATTATTACTTTTAATTTTATTTACTGGCTTTTAATGGTGTATTGATCCAATAGGTTTCTTTGCCTTTGAAAGTATTTAGTTTGGAAGCCTTTAAAGGAAGCGACTTATCAACAAAATTATAACTGCTGTCAAATCTTGAACCAGGAAAAACCTTTTGAACAAAAAATTCTCTGAATTGATCAGCGTGCAATATGTCCTTCTTATTCAAAATCCTCCCATTAACGTCTCTTAAATGATTGATTTCGTAGCGAATCCCATCATTTAAAATGGCCTTGTCAATTTGATTAGACGATTTAACCTTAATTTTTAATATAGCCGGAGCCATAAGCTTTACATCCAGAACTAACACTTGCTCGGATTCAATTATAAACTTAAATTGTTTATGCCATACCTTTATTGAATCAGGATCTACTGCTTCATTAAAAAAGACTTGAAAACTTGAACTTTCATAATGATATTCCACCTTATCAACTTTAAAATAACCCCCTCCTTTTACCTCAAAATAATTGTTGAAGGTGATATAATTTAAATAATAAAGATCTCCCATAGGTTTGTAGGCAATATTCACTCTGTACAACAAATCATGCTGGTCATTAAATAACTTATAATCAAGATTATAAATTCCAAAATCTTGTTTTGAGATGGAAATACTTCCCTCAGCCCTATAGCCAGGATTTACTCTTCTGTAATTTGATACAAAATCAATGGTATAAATGGGTTCATCATCCATATAAAGTAGTTTATTTAACTTAAAGATATGGTTACCTAAAAAATGTCTGTTAAACACATGTGCAAAGGAAAATGAATTACGATTATAGTTTCTCAACGCATTGGTAAGATGTAACAGATTTAATTCATTTCCCCCAAGAGGTGAAATGATTACGCCATCAAGGTATTTTTGTTTTCGATTGTCATAGGGAATGGTGAGCGCGGTATCAATAGGGAAATTTTCATTACTTTGAAATTCGTAAAGAACGGTTTGATTTGTGTTATCCGTGAGCCTGTTTGTGCCAAATCCTGCATCAAAAACCTGAATGACGCCTTCGTTCAAATTGATATACGCATTCTTATTTTCGACATTCATATCAGCTAAATAACTACTGTCAGCCACCTGCTGATAGTCTCTGTAATAGCCTATATATGAAAAAGGTTTAACAGGATAGTTATCAGGAATCCGCTTAATGGCTTCCTTTACTATCCGTCCGGCTGACATTTTTTTCTCGTTTTTATGAATAAATAATTTCACTTCATCTAATGATTCTACTTTAGGAGACAAAAAGATCTTATTGATATCATTTTCTTTTTGAGTCGTCAGCGGAACCAATTTTGTGCTATATCCTATACATGAGATTTTAAGTGTATCCTGCCGGCTCTTATAAATACCTGGTATTCTAAAGTTACCATTATCATCAGAAATAACGCCAACTTGTGCATGTTCAAGGATAACTGTCGCATACACAACAGGAAGTTCAGATCGATGATCTAGCACTTGGAATCTTGTCTGGAAGTGTTGTTGGGCAGGGCATATTCCCGTATATAGCAAAAGTGCTAAAAGGCCATATCTAAATGTTTTCAACCTCCTCATATAAGGAATTTACTCATAAAAATACAACAAAGTCAAATTAAAAAAACTCTATTTCAAACTATTCAATATAAAATCTACTGTATCGTTTCCCTTCATAAGCACTGGTTTAGTGTTTAGAATTTTACAGCAAACCCTTTTTGTTGGAGTGCCTGGATTTTTTCTAAATACTCTAAAGTAACCTTACCAGGTAACAAAGATGAAAGGTCATTGCCTTTTTTATAAAAATCGTAGATCTTTTTAAGGCCGGTTAAATACAGATGATCTTTGGTGAAGAAATCAGTTTAGAAAAATATCCCTTGTATAAAGCATCCCAAAAAAGAGTTCCGGTTTTTCGGAAGAATTAGCACTAAATACGAGCCATAAATGAAATTACACTTAGTATAGTAGCAGCTATGATAAAGGAATGACTCAATTCTTGTCTTTATAATACTTCTGTAAGGTATAGAAGGCTTTCTTCTTTTTACCTTGCTCAGAAATCAAGCCCTTTCTGTTGAAATCCATCTGAATTTTCTTTAAATGCCTCCTTGCTGATCGGAAATCCATAAGGATCCAAGGCGCAATACCTCTCAAAAAATCAATGCTATCCATCATTTCCAGATTGGTTCTAAATACATAATCCTGATATTCTTCAGTCCAACGTTCATCAGCTGTTCCATGCAGGCCTTGAAGCGCTCCCGCACCCATTTCACTAATAACCATAGGCTTTTGATATAAATTTTTCCATTTATAATCGAGACATGATTCTGGAGTATCAACATACCAGCCACAATAGCTGTTAATACCAATTACATCAACTGCCTCGGCCAATGGGTCATCTATTAATTTGATCCCGTTCTCTCCTGACTGAGTATCAAGTGCAGCAGTGATCAACCTGCTTGAATCCATTTCTCTTGCTCTGGCGATTAAATTTTTCAAAAATACATTGCGTTCCTCGCTAAGAGGTGTTTCATTGGCCACAGACCACAAAATTATTCCGGCCCTGTTCTTATCTCTGCTGATCATTTCCTTTAATTGGTTTTCTGCCAACTCATAAGTAGCTGGATTTCCAAAGGAAACTGTCCAATAAACAGGTATTTCAGACCATATCATCAGGCCCATTCGTTCAGCTTCCCGTACCATTTTCTCGCTGTGAGGATAATGTGCCAGTCTCACAAAATTACAACCCAGTTCTTTTGCCCAAGTCAATAAAGTGATGATCTCATCTTCTGTGGTTACCCTTCCGGTTTTATATGGCGCCTCTTCATGAATGCATATCCCTTTCAAAAAAACAGAATTTCCGTTTAATAATATATCAAAACCCTTGGTGCTAACGGTTCTAAAACCAATACTGTCAATCAACTTATCATCGTTAAAAGAAAGTTCAATACGATATCTTTTCGGATTCTCTGGGGTCCAAAGCTCAGGATTGGCTTCTATTTCAAATGAGGCTAATCCCTTCTCATCAACTTCCAGGTTCAGTTTTTTGTTAAGTTCAGGAATCGATAGCGATATTTTACCCTTATCACCCTGACCCTGAACCAAGAACTCTCCCTTAATAATATTTCTGTCCTTCGACAACTGAATGGAATAATCTTTAATATGCTCCTTCGGAAGACCTATTAGGTGAACAGATCTTGTGATACCACCGTAATTCCACCAATCACTATTGACCGTTGGGATGGCATCTTTTAACCTCTTATTATCTACCTTAACAATAAGAAAATTATCTTTTTCCTTTAAACGTCCTGTTACATCAAATTGAAATGGTGTATAACCTCCTTGATGTTCACCCAGGAATTCCCCATTTAAATATACCTTAGCTTCGTAATTGACTGCTTCAAAATAGAGATAAGTCACTTCATCCTTGTCAGTATCATAATCAAAGGATTTTTTATACCAAATAGTACCTTCATAATAATAATATTTTTCACCCTGGGTATTCCAGTCACCAGGTACTTTTAACGTAGCATCAGTATCAAAATCATACTCAATAAGATCTGAAGGGGATTGCATCTTCTTGTTTTTAAAATACCCCTCTTCTTTAGGAAGATATCTGTGGTTGTAATACCCATTTTCGAGTGGGTCAACAATAATATTCCAATCACCGTTCAAACTAATCTTCTCTCTGTTTTCAATATTTTGTAGTATCTCATCGCTCAACTGACCTTGAATGATTTGTACATAGCCTATAAGTGCAAACACAACTAATAAAAAACTCTTACATTTCATATAATCAAGCCTGAAGTATTTTTTCAATTCTTTTTAATTGGTCTTCTGAAAAATCCAGCTGGTCAATGATACCAACCGCATCTTCAATTTGAGATACTTTACTGGCTCCAATGATTACACTCGTAATTCGAGGATCTCTCAAAACCCAACTAAGCGCTAGCTGCGACATTTTTTGCCCTCTCTCTTCTGCGATAAGGTTCAAGGCTTTTACTTTTTCAATTTTTTCGCTTGTGATTTGAGAGCTTTGCAAAAAACCATGTGATTTGGCGGCTCTGGAATCTTCCGGGATACCGTTTAAGTATTTGTCTGTGAGTAATCCCTGAAACAAGGGGCTGAAAACCACCGAACCAACACCATTATTTTCAAGCACATCCAATAATCCATCTTCAACCCAGCGGTTGAACATACTGTAGGAAGGCTGGTGAACGACACAGGGTGTTCCCAATGACTTGAGTATATCAAAAGCTTCCTGAGATTGTTGAGGATCATAATTGGAAATGCCCACATATAAGGCCTTTCCTGATCGTACTATCTGATCTAAAGCCATCATGGTTTCCTCCAGTGGGGTTTCAGGATCCGGTCTGTGACTGTAAAAAATATCTACATACTCAAGGCCCATTCTCTTTAAACTTTGATCGCAACTTGAGATCAGGTATTTTCTTGATCCCCATTCGCCATAGGGCCCAGGCCACATTGAATAACCTGCTTTTGAGGTTATGATCAATTGGTCTCTGTAACTGGCAAGTTCCTTATGGAGAATTTTTCCAAAGGTCTCTTCCGCCGAACCAGGAGGAGGTCCATAATTGTTGGCAAGATCAAAATGCGTTATTCCAAGATCAAATGCCTTAAGCACCATTTCCTTTGAATTTTCATACACGTCAACTCCGGCAAAATTATGCCATAATCCTAAGGAAATTTTTGGTAAAAGCAGTCCGCTCTTCCCACATCTGCTGTATTTCATTTTTTCGTATCTGAGTTCGTCCTTATCCATAATTTTATTTAGGTTAGATAGTAGCGGGAATTCAACAAAGATGTATCCCTGATTTTAGCTAAATTGGTAAGTAAAAATATGAATAATTATCAAAAAAAAACCCTTGCATTTGACAAAATTTGCAAGGGCTAATCATTTGACTTTTACGCTACTCTAAAAATGCATATTATTGAGGTAGAGCCTTGATATGGGCATAGATTCTTACTTTTCCCATTTCCATTTCAACATCTTCTTTCATCATTTTAATTCCTTTGACGTCATTTAATTCACCTTCCGATGAAATTGCCTTAATCCCATAAAGATCACCATTTTTTTGAACGGCTTTGATATGGATCAAATTACCCGACCTGCTGCTGGCTTCTACATCTAGTATATCTCCATTTTTATCAAAAGCCTTAATGTCATATAGAGTGCCATTTTCTCCAATAGCCTTTACCTCCTTTTTAGAATCCTCACTTATGATCACTTTCACTGGAAGCTGTAAGGCATCACCAATAAACGCTTTAATATCGAGTATACTCCTTTGATTTGAATTCTGAATGGCTTTTACGTCATACTTATTACCATCTTTATCAAGTGCCTTTACATCAAGTGTATGGCCTTCAGGATGAATTGCTTTTATGTGCCAAATAAAACTATCTCCCGAACAACCTGTTTGACTTAGGGCTTTAACGTGAGCATGGATTAGAACCCCGTTCACACTTGCTTCCACAGCCTCTTTACTTACTTTCACACCTTTGACATCATTCAACTGACCTGTTGGTGATATGGCCTTAACACCATAGAATTCTTTATTTTTAGTAATCGCTTTTATATGAATAATATTTCCAGAATGACCTATTCCTTTTACATCAAGCTTTTCTCCCTTTGCGTTAAAAGCTTTTATTTCTAAGATCTCACCATTTTTTGTAATTCCTTTCACCGGCATAAAACGACCATCACTTTGAAGAATTTTTACAGGTATTCTTTCGCCTCTCATCAATACTCTGATGTCCATAAGCTTGGTTTGGTCAGCATCCTGAATGGCTTTGACATCATACATATTTCCCTCTTGGTCGAGGGCCTTGATATCCAAAAAGTAGCCTTCGGGATGAATGGCTTTCACATGCCAAAGAACCTCCCCTTTAACAGGATCAGTTTTAGTTGATTGAACAATTGCACTTGAGTCTGACAATTTTGTAAAACCGAGGCTTAATAATCCCCCGAAAACGATAACCAGTGCTAACTTACTAACTGATCTTAAATTACTGAAATTAGGCATATTATGATGAATTAATGATAGTTTAAATTTAATATACTCCAAAATAATGAAGTGAATGCGGTACCTTATATAAAAGTACCGCCTTCATAAAAAAAAAGACATGACATTTATCATTAAAACCTATAATTAATATGTGGAATTCAAATTAGGGCAAGCCGTTGCTCTTGGCTTTTTACAAAAAACATTATATCCTAAAGTGACTTGGTGATTTCCTCCATTTTCCAGCACTATTTCACCTATTTGGCTTGAGTAAGTATAGGAGAACATAAATCGCTTATGATTAATACCTAGTATGGGCGTAATCATTTTAAAACTTTCAACATTGGAATCAAAGTTCTGGCGATAAGATAATACCGCCCAAATCTGACTTCTGTCTCCTATATTCTTGTAAGCTTTTAAATTCAGGTCGGCAAATGCTTCACCTGTGTATTCAATATACTGCAACATTATAGAGGGTTCGAACTGGAAACTTTTTCCCCTTCCAAGGTAATATCCAAGCGTTAATAAATAGCGTCTTAAGTTATCTGACTCAAACCTGTTATTTACAAGATCTCTTGGTGATGGCAACAGGTTCTTAATAGTGAAATAAGAAAAAGAGTCCAAATAGTGATATCCGAATCCAAAATCGACGTTGTAATAGCCCGCCGATTCATTTCCCGGCGAGATTATCGGGTCAGGGCCTACAAAATCATTTAGGTTGATTGAATTTTGACTATACATAAAGGAAAGCCCAAATGACAACTGATTCATGGCATCTTCTCTTCCGAAATTTAAGTGATAGGCATAAGTAGCTAAAAAACCCTGTTGTGAATGGTATCCATTTTCATCATTAAAAAGAATTGCGCCAACCGCCATTTTCTCTGTAAGACGGGTGTTGAAACTCAAGGTCTGTAAAGAGGGGGCATCCTCAACTCCTACCCATTGCTGTCGGTACGTAAGTCTTATCTTACCACAATTTCCTATACCTGCGGCGGCAGGATGCACTAAATACACATTATCGGATAAATAATCCGAATAGATGGGGAATGTTTCCTGAGCCAACAGGGTATGACCGGTAAAAAAGATGATTAATATGGTCATTATTCTTTTCATAAGCTAAACTCCTATCTTCTAATTAAACTAAAATGACACGTATGAATTCTACCGTCTTCCAGTTGTACCCTGCACCAATAGTCTGATGAAGGTAGTTGATTTCCTTTAAACAGACCTTTCCATCTCTCACCATTCGCATCTACATGAGCCAACAATTTACCAAATTTATCATATATGTAGATGTTTGATCTTGGTTGAAACGAAACCCCTTGTACTTGCCAAACCTCAAGTTTTACTGCGTAGGCTCAGTATAGCGATAGCTTGGTTGAAAGTTGCGCGAATATTGGGTTGTTCGCTTGATAATTTTAAATAATCACTTACTGCCCTGATTTCGTTACCAGGACAATAGAACTGATCACCTGAGGCAATGATCTGAGGTGGTTCGCTACCTGTTTGTGCTAAGGCTAAAACCAAAACGAAACAAGTCAAAATAAAAAATGAAACACGCTTGAGGGTTTTCATTTTCACAGCATTTTTAAAAACCTTTAAAAGTAATAATTTGGAGTAATAAACCCTACATTTTTTGATCTTTCTTCAGGAAGAGCTGAGAATTATTAGTCAAAAAATATCTTAAACTTAGTTATTCTACTGATATTTTATCAAGGATAAGTTCAAAAGCTTCATCACGTTTGTTTCCTATCAAAAAAGCAATTTCCTCTATTTTGCTCCCATCAAAATTAGACATATCCAATGACCTGCCTCTAAAGCGAGGGACCAGGCTGTCAAACGGAATAGATATCTCCTGCCATTCACCAGAGGTGGGAAATTCATAAACATAAGAATATTGTTGGTACTTGTCAGATTTTACCCTGAATTGATACGCTTTACCATCACCTTTGACTTTGATGACAAAAGCAGTGAACTTGTCGATTTCAATTTTGTTAAAACGATTTTGAATCATTGTGAAACCTCCATTATTATCCGTTGAAACTTCACCTTTAAAAACAGCCAAATCATTCTCTACATAAATTTGACCCTTAGAGAGACCTCCCATAACACCATCATTAACAACATACCATCCATCGGAACTTCCTTCTTGTGTAAAATCAAAAATGTTCATCTTGTCTTGTGTTGAGGTTTGCATTAGGATAAATATGAAAATAAAATATTTCATGATTCATGGTATTCACCAAACTTAGTAATTAATGCTTTGGTTCTGAATTCAAAAATCTCCTTCAGCTTTGGTTTTACCAATAAGGAATGAAAGCGGTTCGCAATAATTGACATGGGTAGTTTATAGTGCACCACATCTGTTATTTCCGTTCCGTTGGTGATTTCCTTAAGAAAATGTTTATGGTGCCACATCGAGTAAGGGCCAATTCTCTGTTCATCTACAAAATATTTCTTGTCAACAACATGTGTAATCTCTGTAACCCAATTCAGTTTAATACCTAACAAAGGGGAAACCTTATAACATATCATTTGACCTGCATACATTTCTTTGTCTGTTCCTGAAATAATATGAAATCCCATATAATCTGGAGTTATCACCTTTAAATTTCCAGGATCAGATAAGAACTTCCATGATGTATCCACATCAATAGGAACTTTTATGGTGGTTGACAATTGGTAAATTTGACCCTGCTTCTCGAATTTCATACAAATACTGAGTTCAATTTTAGGTTTTCTATACAGAGATAAAGACTAGAAAATTTAATTAAGTTTATTTACAATCTTCTTGCTCGTCGGCTTCGTAATGGAATAGAAAAAATCAATCAAATGTCCATCTTCGTCAAGCAAATACTTCTGGAAATTCCATTTTACAGAAGAGCTTTTTACGCCGTTATACTTTTTTGAAGTAAGCCAGATATACAAAGAATGTTTATCATCACCTTTCACTTTAAGTTTCTCTGTAAGTGGAAACGTAAGCCCAAAATTCAATTCACAAAATTCTTGTATTTCTTTAGAATCACCCGGTTCTTGTTTACCGAATTGATTACAAGGAACGCCTATAATCTCCAATTTGTCCTTATGCAATCCATAAAGCTCTTGAAGTTCCTTATACTGTTTGGTAAAACCACATTCAGAAGCGGTATTCACAATTAGAACTTTTTTGCCTTTGCAGGTGTTCCAATCAAAAATACCACCTTGAAGGGTTTTTAACTCAATGTCATATACATTCTTTGGGGTCTCATTCAAACTATACTAAATAGTTATATGAGTCCTCAATCTTGATTCCACTTTTCTTTTGATCATTGTAAGTCGCTTCATAAGATCCATGATACTCTGATCTTTATTGACTTTATAAATTTCATTAAGACTTAAGATTAATGACTTGACTTCTTTTGAGGCTAAAATTCTGTCGTTCGTGGATTTTAACGACAACTTCCGGTTTTCAAATTCTAGGGCTTGTGTGATAACTTCCATAATTTGGGGGATTAAAATTGTACTTTGTTACTACTATTCGATTCAAAAGTCGTGATAAATTTCGAATCCTTTCAATGAGAATTGAAATAAATCTGACTCAACATAATAAATCTACGCAGATATACGACAATTATCCTACCAAATGTATCGGAAATACTTATAACAAAATAGAATTTATCTATTTAAGCTATTAAAAAGCAATAAAACCGAAGAGTCCATGCGCCAAAAAGGCCATGGACTCTTACCATATTAACAAAAAACTCTCAATGTGATGATTCATATATATAGACTGAGATACTTCAACATTGTTAACCTAAACTGCCATTTTTAACATTTATTTAACCTGAGAGCACGAATATTTGAGTTGAAAAAATCAGAAATATTTTAAAATTTTAGTATTAAATCGAAATATTTTTCTTGTAGATAGCCAATGTTGGAAATATTTTTCTCAAAAATGTTACAAAAGGATCAATTTAGATCATTGTGAAATTGTGGCTTTTTTACAAGTTTTAGTAAAAATTCATTTAGGGTATTGTTATATTTTCTACGAATAATACTTATTTTTGGCCTCTAATTTGAAAGATTATATCACACTATATATAAATAATATGAATAGTATTAGAAGAATAATTGTATCAGGATTCATACTTTTAAGTGTTTCTGTCAAAGCCCAATCGCTTTCAGATCTTTATGAAAAAGTTAATCCTGCCGTTGTTGTTATCCTAACAGAGCAAAAAGAACTTATCAGTTCAGGGAACACTACGAAAACGGTAACAGCTGAAGGTCTGGGTTCAGGGTTTATGATCTCAGAAACCCAAATCATTACGGCAGCTCATGTTGTTCAGGTTGCCGAAAAAGTAAGTGTTGAATTTCTTGATGGAGAAATTATTCCGGCAAAAGTCATCTCTGCTTATGTAGCAGCTGATGTTGCATTAATCGAATTGATCTGGCCAAAAAAGAATGCTGTGACATTGACGTTAGCTGATTCAAAGCAAGTGAAGATTGGTGAAAGAGTTTTTGTTGTTGGCGCACCTTATGGATTGGGCCATTCACTTTCTGCAGGATATGTGAGCGGAATTATTAATGACACAAACGACAAGAATCCTTTCACCAATTCAGAATACATTCAAACAGATGCAGCTATTAACACAGGAAATTCAGGAGGGCCTATGATCAATATGAAGGGGGAAGTTATTGGAGTTGTGAGCAATATATTGACCGAATCAGGAGGGTTTCAAGGAATAGGTTTTGCCTCTTCCTCAAATATCACTAAAGAACTATTGTTTGAAAAGAAGATTCTTTGGAATGGAACTGATCTTATTCCTTTGACCGGTAAGATTGCCAAGGTATTTAACTTACCACAGGAAAGCGGACTATTGGTTCAGAGAGTGGTTAATGTATCTCCTTTCGGAATTATAGGTATTGAAGATGGGGACATAGAAATGACCATCAACGGCGAAAAATTAATAGTTGGAGGAGATATTATTTTATCAATAAACGGAGTGAAATTTGAAAATTCAGATGAGTCTTTACTTGAGATCTCCAAAGTAATGCAAATAAAAGAAGAAAACTCATCTTTGGAAATAGTGGTTTTCAGGGCCGGAAAGAAGGTGACTTTGGGTAGAAAATAGATCTTAGAAGGGATGAAAACTATTTCATTTAATCTCCCTTTAAAAAGGAAATAATTTCATCAGAAAATAGTTGCGACTTATAGGTGTTGTTATGGTCCCCTTGTATGATGCTCAGTTTGGCCCCGGTGATATGTGTCTGCAATTCTTTTGGATTACCGTTATCTGTATCCTGATCACCTGCAATCACAAGAACTTTGGCCTTTATTGTATATAGTTCGTCAATCGAGGTTACGGGTTGAAATTGCTGTAATAATCCTAGAATATGCAGATCCGCCCCAATTGATTTTGCATAATTAACAGCACCTCTTGTATGCTCATTTAAAGGTTCCTGCCCAGTAAAAGCTTTTTGAAACATGATCCGCCTGTCCCAGTCGGGATTCGTAAAATCCAGGCCCATACCTCCCAGCACCGCTTTGTCAATCCTTGTATCCGTTGTAAGTAATTTAGAAAGAATAATGGCTCCTCTGGAATATCCTATAGATGCGTAGGAATTTAATCCGAGCTTATCTGCAAGACCTATCATATCCTTCACTTCTGCGTCATTTGAATAAGCCGAGGACTTTTGAGGATGGTCAGAATTTCCGTTTCCTCTAAGATCAGGAATGATTACTCTGTAACCCTTTTCCAATAAATCTTTTTTTAATTGGGTTTGACTCCATGATACCCCTGACGAAATAAACCCATGTATAAGAAGTACTGGTGAGCCATTACCTTCATCTGTATAGGCAATGCTTACTTGATCAAAAGATTTGAATGTTTTAAAAGATTGCTGGGCAAATAACACTGGCCCCGTAATTATGAATAGCCAAATGATTTTATATCTCATACAGGCACTATATTTTAATTTTTTCCATCAAATTTTCCGGATTTGGGATCGTATCAAACCCTTTTTTTCTATAAAACTCATGAGCATCCCTAGTGGCAAGCCTAAAGCGTTCCACTTCAACAAGTTCCGGACTCCTAAGTATTTGGTCAAGAAGAAATGATCCATATCCCAATCCCTTATGACTTTCAACCACAAAAAAATCCATCAAATAGGCGAAAACAGTAACATCCGTGACGGCTCTTGCAAAGCCTATTTGAACCCCATCTAAAAATAGACCAAAACATAAAGAATGCTTAAAACTCGTCATAAATGAATCGACAGTTCTGTCTTTAGCCCAATAAGAAGTTTTTAAGTAATTAATAATAAAGTTCTGATCCATAAGTTGTTGATCAGTACTCACAATCAAATTTTGATCTGTTGAATTCATTCTTCTTGATATACTTGATTATTTATATTAAAAACCCGGCTGTGAAAAAACTAATAACCACCGCTTTCCACTTGACAACCCTCTTTTCTTCTTGTATCCATTAGATGTACAATTTTCCACCCATTCGTCGAATCCTTGATCAAATGAAAGGCATCTATCCCACAATGGCTAAATTCTGTACCTGCATAAAAAGCATAATCCGTCCAAACTTGAGCAATCCCTCCGTCAATTGAAATTTTCGTATCCCAAATCTTTTCATCCCATATTTGATCGTGAGGCTTGCCAATAGCCTTTAAAAATGGTTCTAGGGCCCCTTTTTTGACCATTTTAACTCCCTCTTTATTGGTAAAGGAGGTATACATATTGACCTGTTCACCAAACACTGAAGCCACTTTAGCACTGTCACCTTCTCTCATTCCGTCAAAAAGTTTATCAATTACATGTCGAACAGCAAGGCTGTCATTACTGTCCTGTTCATTTTGTGCGTGCATATGTGTTGATAACTGCATAATTATCAAGCTCATAAAAAATATTTTAAGGTGTTTCATATTGGCTAAATTAAAGTTTACCTTGGTATTGAATCAAAGTTAGCCAAATATCTATACCATGAAAATACTGAAGCAAGTTTGTTTTATTCTCCTTTTTTGTCCTGTACTTCTTTTTAGTCAATCTCCCTCTTATCAAAAGGAAAAAGCCAGAAAAATTAAAGAAGGCTCGCCTTTTACTAAAATTATCAACAGAGAACTTCCGGCAACGATTGTTTACGAAGACGATGAAATAATCGCTTTTGTTCCATTAAAGGAACAATCCAAAATACATTTATTGATTGTTCCCAAAAAAGAGATTCAAACCATCAACGACGCTGACGAATCGGATGCCATGGTACTCGGAAAGATGATTTTACTTGCAGCTAAACTGGCAAAGAATAACGGAATATCCGAATCAGGCTATCGCTTATCGATCAATATAAACGAAGACGCCGGTCAATCAGTTTTCCACATTCATATGCATCTATTGGGAGGCAATAAACTTGGTCCAATGGTCGATAGTATTGATTAAATTGTATTTTTATCTGTCAAATACTAAACTGATTTCGATGAAAGCTAAAAACTATAGCCTGAGTATTATTTTTATTTTACTCGTAGCTCAAGCTCACATTTTTTCACAAGAAAATGCCAATTTGAGTGAGGGGCCATACAAGCAATTGATTATTAGAGGAGTAACACTGATCAACGGAAACGGAGCGCCTCCTATAGGGCCTGTGGACATTGTGGTTGAGAAAAATAAAATCACAAATATCAAAGTTGTAGGGTATCCTGGAGTAAACATTGATCCCGAAAAAAGGCCAAAATTACAGGAAGGTGGTAAAGAATTATTAGCAGATGGAATGTTTCTCCTGCCTGGTTTTATTGATATGCACGGGCATATTGGAGGGAAATCACAAGGAGCTGAGCCTGATTATGTTTTTAAACTATGGATGGCTCATGGAATCACTACCATAAGGGAGCCCAGTGGCAGAGGGATTGATTTTACCTTAAAATTAAAAGAACAGAGTCAAAAAAATGAGATCATTGCACCCAGGATTATTTCTTATACCGGTTTTGGTCACAAAAGTAAAAGTTTCAATCCATTAAATGACCAAGACATCAATACACCCGAATTGGCAAGAGAATGGGTTAGAGCTAATGCAAAGAGAGGCGCTGATGGAATCAAATTCTTTGGAGCCGAACCTGAGATTATGAAGGCGGCGTTGGAAGAAAATAAGAAATTGGGATTAGGATCAGCCTGTCATCATGCCCAGATGAGTGTTGCGAGATGGAATGTGCTGCACTCCGCGAGGGCTGGCCTTACCTCTATGGAGCACTGGTATGGTTTGCCGGAGGCTCTATTTGAAGACAGAACCATTCAAGATTATCCCTTGGATTATAACTACAATAATGAGCAGCATCGCTTCGAGGAAGCAGGTAAATTATGGGAGCAGGCGGCTCCACCCTACTCTGACCATTGGAACAAGGTCATGACCGAATTACTGGAACTTGACTTTACCATAGACCCTACTTTTAATATTTATGAAGCCAGCCGGGATCTTCACAGAGCAAGGAGAGCCGAGTGGCATGAAACCTATACCTTGCCGTCACTATGGGAATTTTACCAACCCAGCAAAGTGTCTCATGGGTCTTACTGGCATTATTGGGGTACAGAACAGGAAATTGCCTGGAAAAAAAATTATCAATTGTGGATGGCCTTTGTTAACGAATATAAGAATCGGGGTGGGCGCGTTACCGCAGGATCAGACTCAGGTTTTATATTTCAGTTGTATGGTTTTGCCTATATCAGGGAGCTGGAACTCTTAAGAGAGGCTGGATTTCATCCTTTGGAAGTGATCAGAGCCGCTACCTTAAATGGCGCTGAAGCCTTGAATATGGAAGATGAAATCGGATCGGTGGAAATTGGAAAATTAGCTGATTTTGTAATTGTGGAAGAGAACCCTTTAAAGAATCTCAAATCACTATATGGAACAGGAGCCATTAAGTTGACCGAAGATAATGAAGTCGTTCGTGTGGGTGGCGTTAAGTACACCGTTAAAGACGGAATCATTTATGATGCGAAAGCCCTTCTCAAAGATGTTGAAATCATGGTGCAGGAAGCTAAAATCAAAGAAAATTATAAAATATACCAACCAGGAATACAAAATTAATATCAAAACGCTTTTCCGTAATCACGGAAACATAATTACTTCTCTGTTTTCATAAAACATCACGTTGTTTTTGTTAAATTATTGTTAATATAGTACCTTGTTTTGCATAGTACTGTAACAAACTAATAAGATGTAACGTCTATATAGTATAACCTATTAAAATAACTATTATGAGAACTTTTTTAAGCACTCCGACAGAATCCGAATCAAGAAAATATATTATATTTTCTAATTTCAGAAACACCAAAAGAATCAAATGGTCAGAACACAGAAATTTCGGTCATTGATCAAAAAAAAAGTTTAACACTATAAACAAAATGCCATGACAACAAATTATACTATTTCAACCGTACAGGCCAGAGAGCTTTTGTATTTTGGTAAATACAAGTATACAAAAAGAGTCAAATGGTCAGAACACAGACATTATGGATTATAACAAAGACATCCCACCTTAGTAAAACCTATTCAAACATTGAGTAGGTTTTTTTTTGTGCTTAATTCATTTTTTTATTCTATTCTTCTCATTTTAATATATTTATCTACCTTGTATACATATAAACCAAAATCAAATTATCATGACTGAATCACAAAACAAACCCACAACATCATTTTGGATCATAGGTATTGTAGCGCTCATTTGGAATCTGATGGGTGTCTTTAAGTATTTACAAATGGCCTATATGACGGCTGAGGACCTGGCAGCACTTCCATCTGAACAACAACCACTTTATGAAAATATACCGGCCTGGGTTACTGCCGCTTTTGCCCTAGCAGTATTTGGAGGGGCGCTTGGCTGTATCTTACTTTTGCTTAGAAAAAAACTTGCCACCTTTGTATTTATAATTTCGTTTGTAAGTATATTGGCCCAAATGACTTATAACATACTCATGAGTAAAGCCCTTGAAGTTTATGGACCTGGAGCGATAATTATGCCTATAATGGTAATTGCTGTAGGAGCTTTTCTGCTGTGGTATTCAAAAAAAATGGAGGCACAGGCAGTATTAAGTTGAGGCAGAAATATTTATATATGATATAGCTTATTCATTTTGAATAAGCTTTTTTTACCCCTTTAAATATGCGTTTAAAGTAGCGATAATCCCTTGTATTTTTATAATTTGCAGGCCTATTAAATAATTCAAATGAAAGTTTGCATTGCCGAAAAACCAAGTGTAGCAAGAGAAATTGCCAAAGTATTGAAAGCCAATACCAAACGCGATGGATACTTTGAAGGCAATGGCTATGCTGTAACGTATACATTTGGTCATTTATGTACGCTGTTCGAACCCAATGATTATAAACCTTACTGGAAAAGATGGGATTTGAACACCCTTCCCATGCTTCCTGAGAAATTCAGCATTAAAGTAAATGCAGATGCTGGAATACAAAAGCAATTCAAGATCATCAAAGGTTTGTTTGATAAAGCGGAGGTCGTTATCAACTGTGGGGATGCTGGTCAGGAAGGAGAATTGATTCAGCGTTGGGTGATGATGGAAGCCGGTTATAAGGGTAAAGCAAAGCGCCTTTGGATTTCATCACTTACTGAAGAAGCCATCAAAGAAGGGTTTAAGAGCTTAAAAGCGTCTGAAGATTATGACCAATTGTTCTATGCAGGATATTGCAGGGCCATAGGTGACTGGCTTCTTGGGATGAACGCCACCAGGTTATACACCTTAAAATATGGCAAAGACAGGCAAGTGCTTTCGGTTGGAAGGGTACAGACCCCTACTCTGGCCATGGTAGTTGAACGTTTTCAGAGCATTTTAAACTTTAAACCTCAGCCCTTTTGGGAGTTACAAACAACATATAGAGATACCTTATTTAGATACGAAGAAGGAAGATTTCTCAGTAAGGAAGAAGGAACAACCGTCGCCGAAAATGTCAAAAATCACCCTTTTCAAGTAGTTTCGATACATAAAAAAAAGGGAAAGGAATATGCTCCAAAACTTTTTGATCTCACAGGCTTACAGGTGCATTGTAATACAAAGTTTGGGTTTACAGCAGAGCAGACACTAAATATTGCACAAAAGCTCTATGAACAGAAAATGATCACTTATCCAAGGGTTGATACCACATTTTTGTCAAACGATATTTATCCAAAGATTCCAACAATATTAAAACGACTAACTAAATACAGACCACATTGTGAACCTCTCTTAAACAAAAAGATCAAAAAATCATCTAAGGTTTTTAATGATAAAAAAGTTACTGATCATCATGCCATTATACCAACAGGTGCCGAAATGCATCTTTCTTCCGAGCAACAAAGAGTCTATGACATAATCACCCGACGGTTTATTGCCTCCTTTTATCCAGATTGTGAAGTAGCCCATACGCATGTATCTGGAGAAGTGGATACTTATTCTTTCAAAACCAGTGGCAAACAAATTTTGAATCAGGGTTGGAGAGTCGTTTTTCAACTTGCCGAACAAGGCTCCGATTCAAAAGATTCAATACTTCCTGAATTCTTGAAAGGTGAAAAAGGAGAACATGCTCCTTCCTTTCTGGAAAAGGAAACCAAACCACCCAATCAATTTACAGAAGCCAGTTTATTAAGGTCTATGGAAACTGCAGGTAAACATTTTGATGATGATGAAATGCGCGACTTGATGAAGCAAAACGGCATAGGAAGGCCTTCAACAAGAGCTAACATCATTGAAACACTTTTTAGGAGGAAGTATATTATAAGAAATAAAAAACAAATTCTACCAACTGCAACCGGTATAGACCTGATCGATACCATTCAGAATCAATTGCTTAAGTCGGCCGAATTAACAGGTAGTTGGGAAGGGAAACTGAAGGAAATCGAAAGAGGTGAATATCATGCCGGAGCATTTATCAAACAGATGAAGAGCATGGTTGATCAATTGGTTTATGAGGTAAGATCAGATACCCGGTCACGATCTATTTCATCAAGCCTTGAGATTCCAGTTAAAAAGACAGTTAGTTCTAAAAAATCAGACTCCAGCCTGATTGGACTTGCCTGCCCAAAATGCTCAAAGGGAACCTTGATCAAAGGCTCAAATGCCTTTGGATGCAGCCAGTTTAAAATGGGCTGTACCTTTTTACTTCCTTTCAGGTTTATGGACAAAAAAATATCCGAAAACCAGTACCTCAGACTACTCAAAAAATCAGAAACAGTTCATTTAAAAGGCTTTATAAATAAGGGTCAGAAAACAAATGGAAAATTATGTTTTGACGATCAATATGATTTGATACTGAAAGGAAATGAAGCAGATAAAACCAAAAATATCAGTCAACAAAGGCATTGTCCGAAATGTAAAAATGGAAAGCTCCTTAAGGGAAAAACCGCCTATGGCTGTAGCAATTATAAAAATGGATGCGATTTTATATATCCATTTGACAAATTACGTGATTTGGCTCTGGGTAAGCCATTAACGGCAGAACTTGTTTATCAGATTATTTCTGGAAAAGAACCCGTTTAATCAATGGTAGAAACACCATTCAAGTCGGTTATAAGTACCTCACTCATATAATCAAAAAAGGGACGCAAGGTTTGGAAGGAAAACAGAACTTCCTTTAAAAAATCAGGTGATAAAACTTCCTTATCAGAAAAATTTCTAACCGCAATAAACCCTTTTTTACGCATTAGATCGATGGCAGGGTGGTCTTTTTGAAATCCTTTAGGGGCAGTCTTTAATTCTTCGCCTTCTAATTCGCCTCCAAAAATTCTTTTAAAATCAGGAGCCTTCAATATTTCTCTTATTTCCTGATCGCTGATCTCAAATTCTTTTCTAATTCTAAACAAATCCTCTTTATCAGGAGCCCAGAAACCTCCTGCTAAAAATGATTCGCCCGGTCTAATTCTTAAATAATACCCACCTCTTAATCTCTTTCCGCTACGACTAAAGGAGCCTGCGAAATGGGGTTTATAGGGGGTTTTGTCTTTAGAGAATCTTACATCCCGATATATTCTGAAAATTTTTAATGTTTCTATTTCATCAAACTGCAACAGACCTTGTTTGATTTCCTCATAAAATGCTTTGGCGTCCAGCTGAATTTCCTGGAACCTTGGTTTATGCTCATTAAACCAATCTCTGTTGTTGTTTTTCTTGAGTTCTTTTAAAAATGAAAGTATCTCATTGCTGATGGGCATATCTCTAATTTTAGCGGTATTGTAAAGATATTAATTTCAAAGGACTAACCTACATGGACCAATACCTCAATAGGCTTTTATAAAACAATCCCTCTGATTTAAGCAGAAATGATCTTTAAACCTCATAAGGTCTTCTTCAAAATATAACCATCTGCACGTATTTTTCGCTTATTAGAGTAGTTACATTTATTAATCTAAATAATCTTTGTACAATCAATTTTCAGGACAAGTGATGATACGATTTGTCAAATTTTTACAAATAAATTTGCCAAACCACAAGGCTGGCCTATCTTTAATTTTTCTTAATCCTGCTTGAACTAATTTCAAGATGAATAATAAAGTTTTAGTTATTGGCCTGGTTTGGCCCGAACCGAATGCCACAGCCGCTGGTACAAGAATGTTACAACTTATACGGTACTTTCAGTATCGTAATTATGAAATTTCTTTTGCCTGCGCTGCAGGAAAAGGAGCGTTGTCTTTTGATTTAAATACCTTATCTGTCAAATGCGTTACTATTGAATTGAATCATTCAAGTTTTGATATACTTCTTTCCGGACTCGATCCTGGTATCGTAGTTTTCGATCGCTTTCTTACAGAGGAGCAATACGGCTGGAGGGTACAGCAAACCTGCCCTGATGCTATTAGAATATTAGACACGGAAGACCTTCATTTTCTTAGAAAATCAAGAGAAATGGCCCTAAAACAAAGTAGTGATGATTGGATGAAATTCATTCAAAATGACACGGCTAAACGGGAAATAGCAAGCATTTTTCGATCTGATCTTTCCCTAATCATTTCAAAATTTGAAATAAAGCTATTAAAAGACCAGTTTAGCATTCATGAATCACTTCTTTTCTATTTACCCTTTCTCATAGAAATTGAAGATGATAAAAACTTTTCTCACCTTCCCGATTATGATCAGCGTGAGCATTTTATGACCATCGGCAACTTTAAGCACAAACCAAACCTCGATGCAGTTCTATATTTGCATACAAGAATATGGCCCTTGATTAGAAAGGAATTGCCAGAGGCTGAATTACACATTTATGGTGCCTATGCCCCAGAGTCCATTAAACAATTAAACAACAAGGAAACTGGATTTTTGATCAAAGGATGGGTTGAAAACAAAAGGGAGGCCTTTGAGAATTCCAGAATATGTTTGGCTCCTCTTCGGTTTGGAGCTGGTCAAAAAGGAAAACTGCTTGACGCCATGATCTATGGCACTCCTAGTGTAACAACCTCGATAGGTTCGGAAGGAATGTCTATTACCGAAAAATGGAATGGTTTTGTTGAAGATCAACCTGCAGCATATGTCTCAAAGTCGATTCAACTTTATAAGGATAAACAGCTATGGAGAAAAGCCCGGAAAAGGGGCTATGATCTGATCAAACAAGATTTTGAAAAAAATTATTTTGAAGGCCATCTAAGCCTTATACTGGAAGAACTGTCTAATAACCTGCCTGCTCACAGGGCATTAAATTTTATTGGAAAAATGCTTTCTCACCATACGATGAAAAGCACCATGTACCTCTCTAAATGGATAGAAATTAAAAATCTATCCAACGATAATATAATAGATCAGTAGCCCCCATCCGGTCACTAACAATAAGCCACCTACAGGTGTTATGGGTCCTAGAAATTTTAAATTCAAATTATTAGCTTTCGCATAACACAAGCCATAGATGCTAAAAGAAAATAAAATAACGCCAATGATCAAACTGGAAGCAATCATCCTTTCTGTAAAATCAATAAATTTAAATTGAAATCCCAGAAAAAGCAAAAGAACAGCGTGTATCATCTGGTATTTTACACCAGTTTCAAAGCTATTCAATACTTCTGGTGATAAAACTCGCCTGAGTCGATGAGCGCCAAAAGCCCCGAAAATAATACCGAAAAATCCAAAAACGGCGGCAAATAATTTTACGATAAGAATCATATCATTGTTTTAAGTTCAAACTTTAAGTTTGGCGATTTCTAAAAGCTATACTTTGTATAACCCATCCTATTCCCAACTTACCTCTTAGAATAACGTTTAAATCTCAATAAAATTTTAATAGGTAAAAGATTAAATACCAATACTTTATCAGAAGTGGTTTTCTCAATTTAAAACTATAACTAGAAGCTGATGTAACTATCTGTAGATAATTTTATTATTATTTAACAATATTATATTTATTTTATAATATAATTATCATATTCGTTAAATAAAAGTTAATAAAATGTGATATACGTAACCTATAAAGATTATTTAGCGTCTATATAGTAGAAACCATCAAATTTCAGAATTATGAAACCAGATATAAACGCATTCGCAACAGAAGACAGAAGGTATGTTCATTTTTTAAATTTCAAGTACGCTAAAAGGATCAAATGGTCTGAGCACAGTCATTACAGTCATTAAAATATTCCACTCTCTCTTGAAGACCTCGCTATAAATTCTCCTTGGGTATTACTAGTCGTAAAACAAACCTTCTATTCGAAAGGTTCATTTCATAGTAGTTTAAATCTAATTAATCTTCTCCAACATCACTCTCGCAAAGATCCACAATATCATCCTGAATCTTCTTAATACGCATTTTTGAGAAACCATTTTTATGCAATAACTCAGGGGCCTCATAAATTTCTTTACACAAAACAACTCCCTGTTCCAAAAACATCTGTTTTTCTCTTTTTGTCAGCGAGGTAAGCGTTGTGATAGGAAACAATCTTGACTTATTTATCCTGTACTTTAAACTTTTGTTTTCAGGGTAATCCCAGCTTACAAGTTTTAAGCCACTACATTTTGCATAGGCGATAGCGTCAAGTGTAAATCTCGTGTTCGTAAAAATCCATCCCTGATAATCAGTAAATTTATTGTTTTTATCCTGTTCCAGTTGTCTTCGAATATCATTAAATCGGGAATGAATATATAGCGGAATTTTTACATTATTTGGCTTTCCCTGAGAATTGTGATATTTGCACTCAACAATATAACATCTGTCTTCTTTACAAGCCAGAACATCAACTTCATGTGTTACACAATTACCTTGCATTATTTGACCCACTTCGGCTGTGTATCCGTCGTGTCTAAAAATATGTCCTATAAAATATTCAAAGGGAAAACCGGATGGTCCCAATTCCATAATGGCTTTTTTCAGTTTGTATCTCGCCGCACTGGGCCTCTTTTGGCTTTTTAATATTTTGAAGGCTTTGTTATAAATCTCCTTAGTCGACATTCCAGTATAAAGTTCGCGTTTCACTTTCTCAAGGATCTTATTAGCCAATGCATGATCAGCTTTTGCGTTTTTAAGAGACAAGATGAGCTTGCTTTCATCAAAGTCTACCAGCTCACCCGAAAACTTCCTTATTTTAATCGAATCCTTCATCCACCTAATATAACAAACTATTTCCTTATTCAAGTGATTCGTTGTATTTTTGCAGCTCAAAATTTGACCAAACATTATGAACGAGCTGTCACATTTCTTTTATCAGTATTTTTTGCGAATAGGATTATCTGAAATCTCAGCAAAATACCTCAATATGGCCATCTTGCTTCTTGTAATGATGGTCATAATTATCATAGCTGATTTACTGATCAGAAAATTTTTAATAAAACTGTTTACACAATTTTCTGAGCGCACAAAAACTAACTTTGACAATTACGTGGTTCAAAATAAAGTTCCTAGAAATGTGGCCCATATTGTACCACTGTTGATTGCCCTTGAATTTGCACCTATTGCCCTTGTCGATTTTGACTATTTGGAAAATATTGTAGCTAAAGGACTCTTGGTTCTGAGTATACTTTTGACCATTTGGGTTATAAGAAGTTTTATCAAAGCCGTTAGGGACTATCTCAATACAAAGGAAAATTTAAAAGACAAACCCATCAACAGTTACGTACAGGTGATTCTGATCATTGTTTGGTCGATCGGATTGCTTTCGGCCTTCGCCATCATCACTGGTATTCCTTTTTATACGTTTCTTACCACACTTGGAGCGGCTTCAGCAGTTATTTTACTGATTTTTAGAGATACCATTATGGGTTTTGTAGCCAGCCTTCAAATATCAATCAATGATATGGTTCAAAATGGAGACTGGATTACTTTTGAAAAGTTTGGGGCAGATGGTGACGTGATTGAGATCAATCTGGCTACGGTAAAAGTGCAGAATTTTGACAAAACCATAACAACTATACCTACCTATGCGCTAATATCTGATTCCTTTAAAAACTGGCGGGGAATGGAAAATTCTGGTGGCAGGAGAATTAAAAGGGCTGTGATCATTAAACAAAGTAGCATACAGTACTTAAGCAACGAAAAGTTAGAAGAACTTAAAAAAATTGAATTAATTTCTGACTATATTGATAAAAGAGCTGCTGATATTGACAACTACAACAACGAGAATAATGTGAACAAAGATCTTTTGATCAATGGGCGTAATCTGACGAATATTGGGGTATATAGAAAATTCGTTGAGAGCTATATTGAGCATCATTCGGCCATCAATAAAGATATGATGATCATGACCAGACAATTGGCTCCCAGCTCACAGGGAATTCCAATTGAAATCTACGCCTTTAGTAAAGACAAAAGATGGCAGAATTATGAATATATCATGGCAGACATATTTGATTATATCATTGCTGCAGTACCGTACTTTGACCTCGAGGTATTCGAATTAGCTAGCGAATTTAACAGCTCAAAATAAACGTTCATCTTTATTGAGGAATCTCAATAGAATTAATGATAAAATCAGCAACCTGTGTTTTACCTTTTTCCTTTATCATTTCAAATTCATCATTGCCAGCGTTAATAAAATCTTTCATGAGAGGCGAAGCCACATGAGGGAAAACACTCAAAGCAAATATATTGATCATCAACTGCTTAGGGTTGATTTTTCTAATCCGGCCCTTATCAATTTCGCTTTCTATCTGATCGTAAAATTTAGTAGGATTGGGCATTTTAAGATTTACAATAAACTCTGTGGCGAAATCTGTCCTTGAATTTAATTTTCTGATCAGTCCCAAAGGAAGAAAATGGTAATCATTAATAAATGTAACATAGTTATGGATGAAATGTCGAATTTTTTCTCTCACTGGCATCTCAGCATCCATAATATCCTGTAGCTGAGGCGCAATTCTTCCATACAATTCAAGAAAGACATGTTTAAAGACATCGTCTTTATTATCAAAATAAGTGCGTAGTTCTTTTTTACTGATGCCTGTTGCCTTGGCTATGGAACTCATGCTGGTGTGTTTAAATCCATTGTCCTGAAACTCGACAATAGCAGCATCCACAGCTTTAAGCTTGTTTGGGGGAAAATTGTTCATTTGTATGTATTTTATTTATACATAAATGTAAAAAAATATTCAACACGCCCAAATTTTCAAAGATCAAACCCCCAGATCCTTGTAAAACTTAACATGATCTTAACATTAAAGAAAATAACAAATTACCCTTAACGACCTTCCATTAATTGATTTGCGCCTATAAGATACTTGGCATTTGGATCAGGATCTTCATTATTAGTCACCATGATCATATCTTCATCAGTAATCCCAACAGATACAGGCATCTTCTTAAAAACATAACCTTCCTTATTTTTAGACGTAAGCAATAAGAGATAGGTCATATCATCGATTTCCATGATTGCCTCCTTTGAAATGGCAAGTCCTGTTAATTCATCAGTATGAATAGTTGCCTGAACAAACATACCTGGAATGAATCCATTAGTATCGTTATCATCGATATGGGCATGCACTTTTACGGTTCGATCTGGTTGAATAGATTTGCCAATTAAATGAACCTCACCTTTAAATTGTTTTGAGTTTGATTCAGGGATACTAAAGGAAACCCTTTGCCCCTTTTTTATCTTTAAAACATCCTTTTCAAAGATTTTCAACTCAAGGTGCATATGCGCTGTGTTAACAATCTCCATGATTTCATCCGAAGAAGATACATAAGAACCAGTCTTAATATGAATCTCAGTGATATCTCCCGTAATAGGGGCATAAATCATAGCTACCGAGCTAAGGAATCCATTTTCTACCTGTTCCGGATCTATATGTAAAAGTTGTAACTTTTTTTTAAGCCCCTTATAAGTGGCAACTGTTCTGTTATAATCGCTCTTGGCTTTTAAAAATGACTTTTCCGAAGTGATTTTTTCTTTAAATAAATTGCTTTGACGTTCATAGTCTGACTTTAAAAAGGTTAATTGCTCAGTCACCTCCAAATACTGCTGCTGAAGTTCAAGAAACTCAATATTTTCAATGCTGAGCAAAAGTTCTCCCTTCTTTACCTGATCTCCAACAAGCAAGGGAGAATCTTTTATATGTCCTCCAATTTGAGCACTAATCACAGCCCTGCCATTTGGCGGGACATCTAAAATTCCTGTGGATGCAATTTCAGAAACAAAGTTGTACTTCTCAAACGACCTCATACTCATGTTTTCATTTTCATATTGATCGTTCGAGATACTAATTAATTCATTTTCGGCCCTCACTTCTTGATTTGAAGGAGCTGTAGATTTATTTTCCTTTGGTTTTGGATTGGTACAGCTTAGTAAACTCAGCCCTATGATGATGATATAGTGTATCGTATTTTTCATTTCTTCTCTTATTATAGCGTTAAATAGTTGATTTGCAATACAATCTGATTATAGGCGTTTAGGTTATTCAAATAATCCAATAGAATTTCCAAGGCATTCTCTATACTCTGTATGTATTGAAAAAAATTGATCTCTCCCGACTCATAACTAATCCGGGCCGTTTTAAAAATTTCTTGAGATAAATGCTGACCTTCCTGATGATAATAAGACAAAGCCTCTTCATATTTTTTTAGTTGTGAAAAAAGTTCAAACTGCCTGGACTCAAGTCTAATTCTATAGTCCATTTCCTGATTAATTATAATTTCCTCTGCAATTTTTGAAGCTTTGATTCTAGCTGCATTACCGCTAAATAAAATCGGTATTTTTAGCCCGATCTGATACCCACTGAGATTTCCATCCAAGTCTGTATTAGACCCCAGAAAGTAGTTAAGGGTAATGTCGGGTAAAAGACTTTGGGATTCGACATTCTTCTTTGCTTGAAATAAATTTTTCTTATTGCCGAAATAGCTAAGCCCGGGATTACTGTCAAGACTAATTTCATTAACTACTAATTTAGTCAAGGGCACCTTTAAAACCTTAAAATCTGTGCTGCTCTGCACGATTTCCTTTAAACCCAGTAAGGCTGTATTCACGTCCTGCTGGGATTGTCTGTATAAGGTTTCAAGCTGTTTTTGTTTAGCCTGAGCTGTAATTTTTTCTAAATAATTACTTTCACCAGTTTCAAATTTTCTTTGGGCAGCATGTGCAAACGTTTTATAAAAACTATCCAATCGCTTTAAAACAGCTTCCCGTTCAAGCTCATACTGCAAGAGGTAATATTTAGAAAGCACCTTTTGCTCAAGTTGTCTTTGCTGAAGGCTATAGCTGCTGTTTTCCATCTCATATCTGGCGATATTGACTTTTTTTCCTGCAAAATAACGAGTCGGAAACAAAAATTCCTGTTCCACTCCAAAGACATTTAAAGGTAAATCATTAAACGCTAAATTGTTCTCATCATAGTGATAGTACAAAGAAGTCTTTTTAAAAGTAAAGGCATCACTTACCAAGGCATCAGTTTCTTGAACCTTAAGGGAGGATGCCTTTAATCCTGCATTGTTTTCGGAAGCCATTTTGAAAATTTCCTCCAAACCATGACTTGGCTTAACTTGTGCTTGAGACAAAATTCCTGATAGGCCAAATAACATAAATAACATCAAAGATTTTATTTTTCCTGATTTTGGATTTTTCTCTCGGCTAAATATCGAATATAGCAAGGGCAAGACGATCATCGTTAAAAGAGTAGACGATACGAGGCCACCGATCACAACCGTTGCCAATGGTCTTTGAACTTCAGCGCCTGCACCATTCGAAACAGCCATTGGTAAAAAACCCAAGGCGGCGGCCAATGCCGTTAAGATTACGGGCCTCAGACGCTCTGTAGTTCCTTTGATAATGATTTGATTTATATTAGTCATCCCTTTGGTTTTTAGTTCTTTAAAATATTCAATTAGTACAATTCCATTGAGTACCGCTATCCCAAATAAGGCTATAAAACCTACTCCTGCAGAAATACTGAAGGGCATATCTCTCAACCACAACAACAAAATACCGCCAACTGCGGCCAAAGGAATTGCAGTAAAAATCATTAAGGCTTCTTTTGTTGATCCAAAAGCGAAAAATAGCATAAGAAATATCAGCGCGAGAGCTATTGGAACGGCAATTTTCAATCTCGCTTTCGCCCTTTGCAAATTTTCAAACTGTCCGCCATAGGAAATCGAATATCCTGCGGGTAATTCGATCTCAGATCTGATCAATTCCTGCACATCTTCAATAACAGATTGCAAATCACGATTTCGAACATTAATGGCAACCACAACCCTTCGTTTTGTGTCATCCCTGGAGATCTTGGCAGGCCCTTTGGTGTATTCTATGCTAGCCAGTTCCTGTAGCGGAACTTTTAATCCCAAAGGTGTGTCGATAAAAAGATACTGTAAATTTGAGATATCCTTTCTGTGTTGGGCGTCTAATCTGAGTACCAGATCATAATTTTTTTCGCCTTCAAAAATGGTTCCTGCCACTGCTCCGGCAAATCCCATAGAAATCATTTGATTTACTTCTTCAATATTCAGTCCGTATCTGGCGATCTTGTTTCTATCATAGCGGATCCTCATCTGAGGTAGTCCTTCAATTTTTTCCACAGTAATATCTGAAGCTCCTTCCACCCGACTAACAAGTCCTTTGATTTGGTTTGCCTTTTCAGCCAAAATATTCAAATCTTCTCCAAAAATCTTTATGGCAATATCTGATTTGACTCCCGTAATGAGTTCATTAAATCGCATCTCAATGGGCTGGGTAAATTCCAGTTCCATGCCAGGTATCACTTTGAGAGCCTCTTTAAATTTGTCGGCAAGTTCATCTTTTGTTTTTGCCGATACCCATTCTTTTTTCGGTTTTAGCTTGATAATGACGTCACTCTCCTCCATCGACATTGGATCTGTTGGGATCTCAGCTGCCCCTATCCTGCTCACTACCTGCTCTACCTCAGGGAAATTATCCAAAAGTATGTTTTCAATACGGGTTGTAATTTCGATGGTCTTGCTAAGGGAGGTTCCTGTTTTTAATACAGGTTGAATAACAAAATCTCCTTCGTCTAAAGTTGGTACAAATTCTCCACCCATATTGGCGAATAATGAAATGGCAACAAGCAACAACAAGACCGCCATCCCAATAACAAGTTTTTTGAATTTAAGGGCCCAAACGATAACTGGCACATAAGATTTTCTAATAAAATACATCAGCCTTTCACTTATACTTGATGGATTTATTTTGACTGGTTTGATAAAGATAGATGACATCACCGGGACATAGGTCAGCCCTAAAATCATAGCTCCAATGATGGCAAAACTAAAGGTTAGGGCCATTGGCCTGAACATCTTTCCTTCAACTCCATTCAGTGATAATATTGGAATAAACACAATCAAAATAATCAATTGCCCAAAAATGGCGCTATTCATCATTTTTGCCGAAGATTCAGAAGTTATTTCACCAATCCTTTGTTTCCTATCCTTTGCAGATAAGGTCAATAATTCATCGCGGTTTGAAGAAAGCTTAAACGCTATAAATTCTACAATGATGACCGATCCGTCAATGATGATACCAAAATCGATAGCACCAAGACTCATTAGATTGGCATCGACATGAAAAATATTCATCAAGGAAATTGTGAAAAGCAAGGTCATTGGTATGATGGAGGCCACCACCAAACCTGATCTCATATTTCCCAATAACAACACGACCACAAAGATTACAATCAAACAACCCAATAAAAGGTTTTCTGCTACAGTAAAGGAAGTTCTTCCAATCAATTCGCTTCTCTCGAGAAACGGATTTATAAATACACCTTCAGGCAGGGAGCCCGAGATCTCTTCTACTCTGGCCTTTACATCTTCTATTACTTTTTTGGAATTGCCATCTTTTATCATCATGACTTGCCCCAGAACCTTCTCACCTTCTCCATTACCAGTTATAGCACCGAATCTTGTTGCTCTGCCATACCCCACTTTGGCTACATCATTTATTTTAATGGCAAGGCCATTTACATTTTTAATGGAAATATTTCTGATGTCATCCAAACTTTTAATAAGTCCTTCACCTCGAATAAAATAAGCCTTATTACTCTTTTCGATATAGCCCCCTCCTGCTATTGAGTTATTTTTTTTGAGTGCAGAAAACACCTCAGTCGTCGTGATGTTCATGGCGTTGAGCTTTTCCGTATTAATGGCGACTTCGTATTGCTTCAGGAAACCTCCCCAGGTATTCACCTCGATAACTCCAGGTATGCCTGAGAGCTGTCTTTTAACAATCCAGTCTTGAATAGATCGAAGCTCTGTAACACTGTATTTATGTTTATATCCGGGTTTAACATCCAGTATATACTGATAGATCTCCCCCAAACCCGTGGTAATGGGTCCCATCTGGGGAAACCCAAATCCTTCAGGTATCTTTTCACTAGCCGACAGTATTTTTTCAGAGATCAATTGTCTTGGCAAATAGGTTCCCATAGCGTCGTCGAAAACAATAGTCACTACTGAAAGTCCAAATTTAGAAATTGATCTTATCTCCTCAACTCCAGGTAAATTAGCCATTTCCAACTCAATGGGATAGGTAATAAATTGTTCAATATCTTCGGTAGATAAATTTCTGGAGGTCGTAATGACCTGTACCTGATTATTGGTCACATCAGGTACAGCACCAATATGAATTTGGGTTAAGGAATATATACCAAATCCTATGATAAGAAACGAAAAAATAAATATGGTCAATTTATTTCTTAAGCTAAAATTGATAATTTTAGTAAGCATAATGGATTATTAGATAAAAAAATGGTTTCATGAGATTACTCAAATCGCCTAAGCGAGCTTTTGAGAAATAAAGTATCGTTTATCAAAGGGTAATCAATTATGCGATTCGTGGAGGTTGAAAAATATCTGTATTTTCCAGGTAGGAATAAAAATTATAATAAAAAAAATCTCTTTCTTTTGCAATAGTTGAATCATTCAATATGATTCCGGGTTGATCAAGTTCCAATACAAATAGATGCCCAGTATCACAAGAAACCTTGTGATTGAATGGTAATTTCTGATGTTCGCTATCATCGTCGTTCTCATCTTCATGCTCTTTCATCTTATTGCCGTAATGCTTTGATATAAAGGAAAAAATATCATCTCCATAGGCAGTTTCATGAAACTCCATATGTTCGAAAAGACTCTCTAGTTTGAGAATATCCGAAAAATGAATACTCAAGCTTTGAGTCAGTACAAAAACCGACATTAGCAAAGAAGTTGAAATTTTCAGCATTACCTGCGAAATTAAGAATAAAAACCAATCTTTTAAAAATATAAAATTAAGCAATTATAATTTCTTCATAGTTGACTAATGTTACTTAAGCCTTTGTATACTTTGCTTAATTACCTGAAGAGCGTGCTTATCTTAACCCGAAGTTGTCTTTTATAATCTTCTTCAAGCCATTTTAGGTAGTTTTTAGAACTTTTAAGGATGCAAAATGAGTATTGTTTGATTCTGTATTCAATCTCATCATTAAGTTCTCTTGAAAGGATATGAGCGTCAAATACATCTTCACTGTTCTCTACACAGATATTAGCGTGCTGTTCAATAGATCTTTCGAGCACGACCTTTGATTTTGATCCTGACCCAACTGCTTTCTCATATTCAATTTGTACATCAAAATCGAAATCCTTCGACTTGGAAAACATAGACTTCACACTTTCAGGCATTTCATATCTGAAATTCCTTTCAATATCATCATCACTGATCAAATTTTCCAAAAAGTAAGATGGGTTCTTAAAAATCAATTGCCAATCCACGTCATCTGTCCACAATCCAAATCTTGACATATTATTTCCAAGATCCAACACAGAAAATTCTCTTTTGTCATCGATCACTCTTGACCCCCTGCCTATCATTTGGAAATAAAGCGCAAGTGATTTTGTCGCTCTATTTATGATGATTGATTCTATTGTAGGTTCATCAAAACCAGTGGTAAGAATCCCTACTGAAGTCAAAATTGCATCTGGCGTGTTCTTGAACCAGGAAAGCACATTCTTTCGTTCTTCTTTGGTATTTGTGTTATCAATATAATTGACTTTGTACCCCGCTCTCTTAAAGGCCTCATATACATGTCTGGAAGTATGGATCCCGTTATTGAAGATCAGAGTCTTCTTTCCTTTGCTTGTTTGTTCATAAGCCCCGATCAGTTTTGATTGCATTTCATTCTTGGTATACAATTCTTCTGATGATTTCACGGTGTAATCACCATTCGCCCCTATTTTTAGCGTGCTTAGGTTTACATTATAACTATAGGTAGTCGCTTGGGCTAAAAATCCTTTTTCAATAAGTGAAGTGATTTTTTCGCCAACAATAAGATCTTTATAGATCTCGTTCATGGGAAGGTTAATATTTGAACTCAGAGGTGTTGCTGTTACTCCAAGGATAAAACAATTCTCAAAATGCTTGAACAATTTTCTAAAGGAGTTATAATGGGCTTCATCCACAATGACAAGACCAATATCTTCTAGATCAGCCTTTTCTTCTTTAATTCTATTGTTCAGGGTTTCTACCATTGCAACAAAACAAGAATATTTACCTTCGTTGGTAACTTCTTTGACACTGCTGTCAATTACCTTATTATGAACACTAAACTCAGTAAGCATATTGGAGGTTTGCTTGCTTAGTTCAATACGATGTGTAAGAATAAGTACTTTGTGATTGGTCTTCTTAATGTAACGACGTGCTATTTCCGAAAAAATGACAGTTTTTCCGCCTCCGGTTGGTAATTGATATAATAAATTATATTCATTAGGGTTGTCATTAATCCGCTCAAAAATCTTATCGATAGCGCCATGTTGGTAGTCGTAAAGTTTTTTACCAATTATTTTTTCTTCTTTATCAAGTTTTGTCAGCACCATATCATTAAAAATAAACCTTGCAAAATTACTCAATTAAGTAGGTTCTAAAGCAATTCTTTGGAATAATTTTAAGAAGTTGTCACCTAAAATAGGTAGAGGGTTGATAACTAAATTTTTAGAACCTAGGTCAAGGATGAAAAAAAGCCACCTTTTAAAAAGGTGGCTTCAAATAATCACTGTTTTAATCAGAGTGATAAATTTTTTCTTAAAGGTTTTGAGCCAACCAATCGCCTACTTCAGATGTTCCATAAGATTTTGCACCATCAGCAAGGTCTTCAGTTATAATTCCCTCGGCCAATGATTTATTGACCACCTCTCTGATGGCTGCACCTTCCTCATTCAGTCCGAATCCAGTCTCAAACATCATGGCAGCAGACAATACTGTTGCCAATGGATTGGCAATATTCTTACCAGTAGCTTGTGGATAAGAACCATGTATTGGTTCAAAAAGTGACACTTTAGATCCAACAGAAGCTGAAGGCATCAAACCCATAGAACCTGAAATCACAGAAGCTTCGTCAGTTAAAATATCACCAAATAAGTTTTCAGTAATCAATACATCATACGAATTTGGCCACTGAACCAGTCGCATTGCTACCGCATCAACGAATTCATAGGAAACCTCTACCTCTGGATAATCTTTTTCCATGGCCTGAACCGTTTCTCTCCATAACCTTGAGGTTTCAAGTACATTTGCCTTGTCAACACAGCATAATTTTTTACTACGAGTCATAGCCATTTCAAAGCCTTTTTTAGCCAAACGTTGAACTTCAGCCCTTGAATACACACAATGGTCATAAGCAACATCACCATTTTGCTCTCTTCCCTTTTTACCGAAGTAAATACCACCAGTCAACTCTCTTAAAAACACTAAATCTGTGCCTTCAATTCGCTCTCTTTTGAGAGGAGATTTATCGATTAGTGAAGGAAAAGTGAACGTAGGTCGTACATTGGCAAAAAGCCCTAATTTCTTTCTCATTTTCAACAAGCCCTGTTCAGGTCTGACCTTGGCAGAAGGATCATTGTCATATCTTGGATGCCCAATAGCACCAAATAGAACGGCATCTGAGGAGGCACATATGTTATGTGTCTCTTCAGGATAAGGATCCCCTACTGCATCAATAGCAGCCGCGCCGGTGAGCGCGGGAATCCAGGTTATTTTATGGTTAAATTTCTTAGCTACGGCATCAGAAACTTTAACAGCTTGATCGATCACCTCCGGGCCAATTCCATCACCGGCTAAAAGCGCAATTTTTAATTCCATAAGAAGTATTTTAATCTAAATTATATTCAACATTTTTTGAGTTGCCACGATAGCAGATACTGTTTGATCTGAATCCAAACCTCGTGTTTTAAAACTCTTTTCACCTTGCTTCCAGGTAATCACCGTTTCACAAAGTGCATCAGAATTAGAACCCGGTGGAATCCTTACCGCATAATCAGTAAGTTTGGGAAGTTTCATTCCCTTCTCCTGATAGATTTTTTTCAGCGTATTCATAAAGGCGTCAAACTGTCCGTCGCCCTGAGCATTTTCTTCAATTGATTTGCCATCGATTCGAACCGATACCGTGGTAGAGGGACGAAGCCCCTTACAATGTGTAAGCACATAAGATTCAATCACAATTCTTTCTTCCAGATTATTACTGTCTAAGACGTCTGAGATGATATATGGCAGGTCTTCCTTGGTCACAACCTCTTTCTTATCACCCAGTTCTATAATACGTTTGGTAACCTTTACCACATCCTCATCACTAAGATACAAACCTAACTCTTGCAAATTCTTCTGGATATTGGCCCTTCCTGAGGATTTTCCAAGGGCATATTTTCTTTTTCTACCAAACCTTTCAGGAAGTAAATCATTAAAGTAAAGGTTTTTCTTACTATCACCATCTGCATGTATACCAGCTGTTTGAGTAAAAACATTGTCGCCAAGAACAGGTTTGTTTTCGGGGATTCTGAAACCAGAAAATGTTTCAACCAATTTACTAACCTTGTACAATGCTTTTTCCTTAACCCCAATTTTAACATCAGGTACAAAATCATTAATTACGGCCACTACACTTGCTAATGGTGCATTCCCGGCTCGTTCACCCATTCCATTTATCGTAAGGTGCAAACCGTCAGCTCCCGCCCTTACGGCTTCCAACACATTGGCCACCCCAAGATCATAATCATTATGAGCGTGAAAATCGATATGCATTTCAGGATAACGCTGTTTGATACTATGCACGAAATCAAACGATTCGGCTGGTGTAAGTACACCCAAAGTATCAGGTAAAAGCAATCTTTTTATGGGTTGATCTGCTAAGAAATCGATAAACTGGAAAACATAGTCGGGAGAATCTCTCATGCCATTACTCCAGTCTTCCAGATACACATTGGTTTCAATCTGATTTTCAAGGCCAAGCCTAATGCTCTCCGAAATTTCTTTAAAATGTTCTTCAGGAGTCTTTTTTAATTGATGTGTCAAATGGTTTAAAGACCCTTTGGTGAGTAAATTCTGAACTTTGGCACCTGTATTCATCATCCATTCTATCGACAAGCCTTTATCAACAAATGACAGCACTTCAATCTTATCGATGAACCCGGCTTCTGTGGCCCATGAGGTAATACTTTTAACCGCATTGAACTCTCCTTCAGAAACCCTGGTTGAAGCGATCTCAATTCTGTCAACATGTAATTCCTCCAATAATAACTTGGCAATTGTCAGTTTTTCGGAAGCCGAAAAAGACACCCCACTTGTCTGTTCACCGTCCCTAAGGGTGGTGTCCATTATTTCAATATTCCGTCTTTTTGACATTATCTTTGAAATTAAAATGGTCTCTTTCCAGCAAATTCAACGATCTCATCCTTCATATTCTGAAGATAATCGATATCATCGAAGCCGTTGAGCATATTCTGTTTTTTATAGGTGTTGATATCAAAAGATTCTTTAGATCCGGTGTTTACCAAACTTACTTCCTGCTTTTCAAGATCAACCAATATTTCAGCCTCGGGATCCTTTTCAATTTCCGAAAAAATCTCAGACAAGAAGGCTTCACTTACCTGCACGGGCAAAACCCCCACATTCAAACAGTTATTTTTAAAAATATCAGCAAAGAAACTTGAGATCACACATCTAAATCCAAAGTCATAAACAGCCCAGGCCGCATGTTCTCTAGATGATCCTGAACCGAAATTCCTTCCACCTACCAAGATCTTACCACTGTATTTTGATTGGTTCAGCACAAAATCAACTTTTGGTGAACCATCGGTATTATACCTCCAGTCTCTGAATAAATTATCTCCGAAACCTTTTCTCTCTGTTGCCTTAAGAAACCTTGCCGGAATAATCTGATCGGTATCTACATTTTCTATTGCTAAGGGATATGCACTACTTTGTATTACTGTAAACTTATCGTATGCCATTTTTATATTTCTTTTTGATGAAATAAATCCTATTATAATAATTCTCTTGGATCGGTAACTATACCGGTTACGGCTGCAGCAGCTGCGACCAGTGGGCTGGCGAGTAAGGTTCTTGATCCGGGCCCTTGTCTCCCTTCGAAATTTCTATTTGAAGTACTCACTGCATATTTTCCCGCGGGAATCTTATCATCATTCATCGCCAAACATGCTGAACAACCTGGCTGTCGCAATTCAAAACCAGCTTCTTCCAGAATTTCTAAAATTCCTTCTTTTTTGATCTGATCTTCAACAATATGAGATCCCGGAACCAACCATGCAGTAACGTTTTTAGCCTTTTTTCGACCCTTAACGATAGATGCAAAGGCTCTAAAGTCTTCTATTCTGCCATTCGTACAACTACCAAGAAACACATAATCAATCTGCTTACTCTTCATGGCTTCACCTTCGTTAAAGCCCATATAATTTAATGATTTATCATACGTGGCCTTCCCTCCTTCTACCTGATCTGCCATAGGAATATCTTGTGAAATTCCAATACCCATCCCAGGATTTGTTCCATATGTGATCATCGGTTCTATAACTGCAGCGTCATAAGAAAACTCCTTGTCAAAAATAGCATCCTCATCTGTTTTGAGTGTTTTCCAGTAAGCCATTGCTTCATCCCAAGCTTCACCTTTAGGGCTAAACTGCCTTCCTTTTATGTAAGCATATGTTGTTTCATCCGGTGCGATCATTCCACCTCTTGCTCCCATTTCTATACTCAGGTTACAAACTGTCATTCTTCCTTCCATACTCATCTGCTCAAATACATCACCTGAATACTCAACAAAATATCCCGTAGCACCTGAAGCGGATAATTTGGAAATAATAAAAAGTGCTACATCTTTAGGGCTTACAGCCTTTCCAAGCGTCCCATTGATGTTGATACGCATTTTTTTTGGCTTTGGCTGCATTATACATTGGGTAGACAGCACCATTTCCACTTCTGAGGTTCCTATTCCAAAGGCAATGGCACCAAAGGCGCCATGGGTTGAAGTATGGGAATCTCCACAAACTATAGTTGAACCAGGCAAGGTAATTCCGTGCTCCGGCCCCACAACGTGAACAATCCCATTATTCTGATCTCCAAGTCCCCAATGGATAATACCATACTTTTTGGCATTCCGCTCGAGGGTTTCCAATTGATTCGCGGAAAGCGGATCTTTTACCGGAAGATGCTGATTAATGGTTGGTGTATTATGATCTGCTGTAGCGAATGTCCTTTCAGAAGACATAACACCAAGGCCCCTACTCTCAAGGCCAAGGAAAGCTACAGGACTTGTAACTTCGTGGATAAAGTGACGGTCAATAAAAAACACATCCGGTCCGTCTTCAATACTACGCACCACATGGGCGTCCCAAACTTTGTCAAATAACGTTGTACTCATAATTTTTTTAAATCTAAAATTTTTTCAATTTTGCCAAAGGCAGTGCAAATTTATTTCTTTAGATCATTTCTACCGATAGATTATTTGATTTTTTTACAATGCTCAAATACATTTATACGAGGCAATGAATCTGACAAAAATTCGAAGGTTCTCTGATTAAAAAAATGTATTTCGATTATTCAAAAATAACACTTGTAAAATTACAGATTATTCAAAAAAAATCAGTTCTACTTAAGATTATTCATTTCACACCCTTAAAGGCAGGTTCTCCATGGGGGATTTTACTTTATTAGAAATACGATTTTTAAGTGGATTATTATTGTATTTTTAAACTTCTTTAAAAACTATGAAATCTAAACCTGCTCAAATGAAAATAGTATATTTCACTTTATCCTGCATTCTCTTTTCAACTTTAATGATCGCTCAAACAAGGCCACCGGAAAGTGAAAACACCATGAGGCAAAGGGCCCTAAAAATTCATGAATCAGTAATCACTATTGATACTCATAATGACATCGATGTCAAGAATTTTACGGATGAGGTCAACTATACCCAAAATCTAAGCACTCAGGTCAATCTACCTAAAATGGAAGAAGGTGGACTGGATGTAACCTGGCTGATCGTTTATACAGGACAAGGAAGTCTTGACAAGCAAGGCTATAAAAAAGCATATCAAAACGCCATTGAAAAGTTTGACGCTATCGACAGACTAGTGACACTATATGCGCCTGATCGTATTGAACTGGCCCGCAGCTCCAAGGATGTTAAAAGAATCCATGCTTCAGGAAAGAAAGTTGCTATGATTGGAGTTGAAAATGCCTACCCCTTGGGTACGGATTTGAGCAATATAGAAATGTTCTATAATAGAGGCGCGAGATATATGTCACTGGCCCACAACGGCCACAGTCAGTTTAGCGACTCACATACTGGTGAAGAAGAAGGTGTTTGGTTGTATAACGGATTAAGTGAACTTGGTGAACAGGCCATAGAAGAAATGAACCGTTTGGGTATTATGATTGATATTTCTCACCCTTCTAAAAATGCCAATATACAGATGATCCAGATGTCAAAAGCTCCTGTAATCGCGTCGCATTCATCGGCAAGAAACTTGTGTGACGTAAGCAGAAACCTGGATGATGAATTATTACAAATGATCAAAAACAATGGTGGTGTGGTTCAAACCGTTGCCCTAAATAGTTATATTAATCTTGAGAAATACAATGCGAACAACGAGGCAAGTCAGGATTTATACAATGAGGTTGCAAATGAGTTGGGAATCAAATATTTAGATTGGGATCAGATGAAAAAATTATCAGGAGACGATCTTGAATCAGCCTATGAGAACACTGGAAAGATCTTGAAAATTGCTGCAACCAGAAAACAGGATATTAATGCCAAATTCCCCTTGGTCAATGTCAAGGATTTTGTCAATCACATTGATTATATGGTCAATAAAATGGGAATAGATCACGTAGGGATTAGCTCAGATTTTGATGGCGGAGGAGGAATTGAAGGCTGGAATGATGCCTCAGAAACTTTTAATGTTACTTACGAATTGGTAAGACGAGGCTATTCAGAAGAAGACATTGCAAAGCTATGGGGATTAAACCTGTTAAGAGTGATGGATGAAGTTGAAATCGTAGCTAAAAAAATCCAAAAATCGAAATAGTTAAAATGTTGTTTTTTGGCAACGAAGCATAGGGTTTTAGTACGCTACACTCTGGAGCAGAGGAAAAACGAAAACAATCAAATTATATAAGAAATAAATCTACTAACACTAAACGGAAGGTGTCCTAAATTAAGTTAACATCTGTTATAACTTCCAAGACTGCAGTGCCTTTTTCTGCAAAGAAATCTTTCATATCCTTACCAAGATCGTCAGTGCTTGTAACACGTTTTCCCCAAGCCCCACATGAAACAGCAAAGTCCGCAAAATTAGGGTTTGATAAAGACGTTTTCCAAACATCAAACTCCCCTGCCCTTTGTTCCTTGGATATTTTACCCAATTCATAGTTATTGAGGATGATTAATTTTACGGGCATTTTATATTTTACCATGGTAGTGATTTCAGCCAAGTATTGACATGCTCCACCGTCACCTGAAACAGCTACTATCGGTCTTGTTTCTCCCACAGCGGCAAAAGCTCCGAGTGACGCCGGGATTGCAAATCCGATGGAACCCAGATAACCTGACATAAGAAAATCCTGATTTTCCGGCTCAAAATAACGACCAAAGGAATAGGCATTATTTCCAACATCAACGCACATCACTGCATCTTTTGGAACCAGTTTGTTCATCATTTCGAAAACCTCAATAGAGCTAAGCCCTTTGTCTGACACTTCCTTTAATCGTTTGTTCTTCTCCTGCTTCCAGATGGCCCAGCGCTGACCGATTTCGACTGTTTGATCGAAAAGGCCTACATCTCCTTTAATTCCATTTGCGAATAAATCTAAAGTTCTGGAAATTTCTCCCCATACGGCAACTTCTACTTCATGAAACTTGCTTAGCGCCAACGGATCAAAATCAACCTGAATGATCGGCTTTTTAGGTGTTATTCCTGTATGATTTGAGAAAGACGCTCCAAAAACTATGATTAAATCACATTCGTTCATAAACCAGGAAGCTATAGGTGTTCCGCTTCGTCCTAATACACCGCAGCCTAAAGGGTGATTATCTGCAATAAGTCCTTTTCCCTTAAACGTAGTAACCACAGCTGCTTTGAGAAGTTCAGCAAATTTGACCACTGCTTTTTTGTGATCTCTAGCTCCATGACCCATAATGATCAAGGGCCTCTTAGCATTTTTGATCAATTGCATTGCATTATCCACAGCTTCTTGAGGTGGTGCAATGTCTAAGGAAGTGATTCTGTTTTTCGGTCCTTGTGCCTTTGATTTTTTATCAGCAAGCCTAACCTGGACTTCATCCGGAAAAGTTAGATGAGAAACCTCTCTTTTGAGTAAAGCGTGTTTAACAGCCAAAGACATCAATTCTCCGTGTTTACTATCAGTTTGCACACGATGATTAAAACCCGCAACCGAATTAAATGCCTGAATCAAATCAACTTCCTGAAAATTTCCCGTCCCCACTACCTGAGTGGCAACCTGACCTGTTAGGGCCAGTAAAGGTGCCCTGTCTACCTTGGCATCCCACAAACCTGTGAACAAATTAGTTGCCCCTGGGCCTGCAATGGTAAAACACGCTGCAGGTTTTCCAGTAAGTTTTCCATAGGCAGAAGCCGCAAACGCCGCAGCTCCTTCATGCCTGATTCCAAAAAATTTTAATTTCCCAGATGCTTCCTTTTTCCTTAAAGCATCGGCAAAGCCCAAATTAGAATGGCCAACCATCCCGAAAACACGATCTACCCCCCAATTAGTCATGGTTTCAACCATAACATCAGAAATTGTTGTTTGGTGTGGGCTTTCTTCTTCTAAGCCCACCAATATCTTCCCATTCTCCTCTTTCACATGATACGTATCAATCCCATCATCAAATCCCCCGGGTGGCTTTCCGGTACAAGGATCATAGTCCCATCCATGCCAAGGACAACGTAATAAACCGTTTTCAATGGACCCTTCACCCAAAGGGCCTCCCTGATGCGGACATTTATTATCCAAAGCAGAAAATTTCCCCTTATAATGTGTTAAACAAATCCCTTTGTGTCCGGCATAAACTGTTTTTACCCTTCCTTCGGGTAAATCTTCTTTGTGATCGAGCACACTGTACCAAATAATGTTCTTTTCTGAATTCATCTATTTATGATTTGTTTGAATTAATTATCCCTAAAAGATACCCCCCTTTTAAGAAATGTATTCTTCTTTAACTTCATTAAGGAAGTTCACAAATGTAAGAGGGTCTGAGCCGCTTGCTTCTAAAACTGCTCCTTTAAATCCATTTTGTATCCACTTCCCTTGTTCCAAAGGCCCAAAATCATTTGTGTCAATTACACCGTTTTGATCATACCCGCTTACATAGAAATAATGAGCATTTAACATGTCATCCGGAATGGCAAGACCCATTCCCAGTTGCTTATCATTATCTTTATTGAAGCTAAAAAAGATACCCGTATCAAAATGATGAGGCCAGATTCTGATCTCACTTTCAAAATGATTTTCTTTTAAAAAGTTAGTAAAAACTGCATGAGCCAGCCTCCTTAATTTTAATAGTTCAGCCACTTCATCGGGCTCATCTATTTCAAATACAAAATCATCATCAAATGCGTATGGCAATTCATAATGCAATGAAAATTTATACTCAATGGATGAAATTACCTGACCACAGGTTTGAGTGATCCATGAAATAATTTCTTTATGGCTTTTTCCATGCAACAAGAGTTTTGATATATCATTAGGACCATGGAAATTCAAACTAAAATCCGTATAACTTAAGCTCAGAAAATAAGATTGCTCTCCAAATGATCTTGAATAAAGATATCCTTCTTTTACGTTCAAACCGAGATTGGTATGACTGTCATCGTCTTTGGCCGGTAAAAATCGAATAGCTGCCGTAGCCAAATACTGGGCTGCCATATGTATCATTTTTTCCATATATCTTAGTCAAACCGAATTCCGGCATAGTTAATTCCCGTTAATTTATGCATCTCTCTATCAAAAGTAGACAGGTCATTATGGTTAAATTTTGACAGATCATCATATCCACAAGATCTTGCGACTACTTTGATTAAGTTGTTTGTTGCATCAAAATAATTATGTAATTGTTTTGCCGATGCATCGATAATCAATCTAGCACGTAAAGATTCTTTTTGAGTTGCTATACCCACCGGACAATTATTGGTTCCACAGGCCCTCATACCCAAACAACCAATAGCTTGTAAAGCTGAATTTGAAACCGCTATTGCATCTGCACCCAACATCAAAGCTTTCGAAAAATCTTCCGCAACACGCAGGCCTCCAGTAATTATAAGAGTAACGTCAGTGGCTCCAACTTTATCCAGATATTTTCTTGCTCTGGCCAGGGCCGGAATAGTAGGAACGTTGATATGGTCTCTTAAAATAGTGGGGGCAGAACCTGTTCCGCCACCACGTCCATCCAAAATAATGTAATCCACGCCTGCATCTAAGGCAAATTGAATGTCTTTTTCTAAATGACTTGCTGCAATTTTAAATCCAATTGGAATTCCGCCGGTTTGTGCTCTTACTTTATCGCCAAATTCTTTATATTCTTGTGCTGAATGAAAATTTGGATTGGCTGCCGGAGAGATCGCAGTCTCTCCTTGTTTTAACCCCCTTACCCGAGCAATTTCTGCACTTACTTTGCTTCCTGGTAAATGCCCTCCTGTTCCGGTCTTAGCTCCTTGTCCTCCTTTAAAATGAAAGGCCTGTACCTTGTCTAATTTATCCCAGGAAAAACCAAATTGCGCTGAGGCTAATTCGTAAAAATATTTGCTATTACTGGATTGTTCTTCTGGCAACATTCCTCCCTCTCCTGAACAGATTCCTGTACCGGCCATTTCAGCTCCCTTTGACAAGGCAATTTTCGCTTCACGAGATAAGGCGCCAAAACTCATATCAGAAACGAATAAAGGAATGTCTAATTCTAAGGGTTTTTTCGCTTTTGGACCAATTACTACTTTGGTATTCACTTCTTCGTGATCTAATAAAGGTCTCGTTGCCAGCTGTGCTGGAAGAAACTGAATATCATTCCATTTAGGCAAGCTGTTACGATCAACACCCATAGAGGCCGAAAAACCATGATGCCCAATATTATTTAACCCGTTCTTTGCAAGTTCTTTAATATATCCTGTATACGGTTCAGTATCTTCAGGATGTGTGTCTGCAAAAGCCCCTAAATATTCATCTCGATTAAAAGGTTGAGGGCTATTCACTAAATATGCTTCGATTTCAAATTCATCTACAAACAATGCATCGCCGTCAATTTTTGTTGAAAATTTATGCAGCACCTCCTTGTTATTATATTCTGAGACTCCCGAATCTACGCGGTAATCCCATCCATGAACACCACAAATAAGATTATCTCCTTCTACATGACCATCAGACATTAAGGCTCCTCTATGAAGGCATCTTCCGTATAAAACGGAAATATCTTTATCAAACTTAATAACAACTAAGTCAAGGCCATTTACCAGCGCATGAAATGGTTTTTTGTTTTCTAATTCAGAAACTTTTGCGATTTTTATGGGTTTTCTCATATGGTTAGGTTGATTGTTTTTATTGTTTAGTGATTCTAATCCAGTTCTCATCTCCTTTCACAGCCAGTTCCAATGCTCCTTCCTCAATCCAACTCTCATAGGTATTGGTGAAATAAGCATTATAAAAAAGATATAATTTACCTTCTCTAATTTCAAACGTCTTTGGATTTACTTGAACCTTTTTACCTTCAGTCCCCATTGCATAAGCACACCATCCTCCATATTGAGGTAAATAATTCTCAGGATTCGTTTCGAATTCAGCCAAATTCTCATTGGAAGAGAATTTATATAAAACTCCCTGATATTTTGAAAAATACTTATCTTTTCCTTTTACCGCCTTCTTCTCTCCGAAGTAAGATACCAGATCATATCCTGAAGCAGCAAAATCGCTCTGAATATTGATGTTTTGACGCTGACCCATCAATAATAATGGAACACATAAGAAAAATAAGACTACACTTATATTCATGTTAATCTAATTTTCAGCTTGGTCGAAACAATCTCGTATATCTTGCAGAACAGTGTTAATTTTCTGGGGTGATCATTATATGGGCATTATACATGCCAGGAAACATTAGCCAGGGATGACTTGATTCATTAGGGGATAACGGAAGGCCAGTGGCTTCCTGAGTAGCATAAGGAATATAAACTACATACCTGTATTTGGCATTTTCAATAGTACTTGTCTCTTCATTGAAATAGCCCTTATCGCCATAATAAATGTGTAATGCTGCCGGTGACTTTGGAAGTGTCATTTTACCCGAGGTAGCTTCCTTATCTCTGATCGCCTCCTTTTCTTTACGCGTCTTTCCTTCAGCTGCCAGTTCACGTCCTCTGGCCATCATAGGTTCCAAACTTTTATGATAACATACTACTTGGAAACCATCTTTTTGAGGGTCATCTGCAATACAGATAAAATCATTCAACCCTTCTCTCAACATCATAAAATCTCCCGATTCACTATAACCATAAACCATTGCCTCATTCCTGCCCTCAATGGGAGCTGCTAAAATAGCTGAGGCAATTTGTTGATCAGCATTTAGTTTTTGATTGACAGGAGCTTCAAAAAGTGAAGATTCCGAGGTTTGCTCCATTTCAGTTTTGATAATATCATTTTTTTTATAAGAAGGTTTTGTGCATGCAAATGCCAATAGGCTCAAAACAATTAAAAAGCTTGTGATTTTCATGTTGATTTTGTTAAAGTGACAAGAGCTAAGATAGGCTTTTTAGGTAATCCCGCAAAACTCAAGAAGGTGGTTCAAAAAATTAGGATTGTAAAAATACTCTTTCCACAATAATTTAAATTGCCGGGCGTTTATAATAGTATTAAGTTCTAAACTTAATTAAAATTGCTAAAATTATCCGGGTAATTTGAACGGATAATCATCAAAAAAAAGTCATAACGAGCAAAATAGCCTTGAGGGGGGCTTATGATCAAACAAAAAACATTTAAGATCTAAATGTTCAACTATTGAAACTCGTTATGACTTTTTTTATATGACCAACCCAAAGTCTTTTAAAGGCAACTTTCTATATCTTTTTCCTGTGGCGTTGAATATCGCATTTATGATTGCGGGCGCTATAACCGGAACACCTGGTTCACCTATTCCCGTTGGAAGCTCAGTACTTTCAACAATTTCAATATGAACCTTTGGTGCCTGATGTATTCTAAGCATTTGATAGTCGTGGTAATTGCTTTGCTTAACTTTTCCCTTTTCCATACTTATATCACCGTAATACGTCAAAGACATCCCAAAAATAGCGGCTCCTTCGAGTTGGGCCTGTACAGTATCAGGATTGACCACCGTACCACAATCAACAGCTGTAAAAACATCATGCACTTTTAGTTTATCATCAATCACTGAAACTTCTACTACTGTAGCCACATACGAATAAAAACTATAATGAACAGCAAGTCCCAACCCGTGTCCATCAGGGAGTTCTCGGCCCCAACCTGCGTTCTTCGCAGCCATTTGTAGCACATTTTTAAGCTTGGCCGTATCTAATTTATAATCATTGTCTGAAGGGTAGATTCTGTTTGACCCAATCATATTCAGTCGGAATTCCAGTGGATCTTTACCCGCGGCATTGGCAAGCTCATCAGCAAAAACATTTACCGAGAAACCATGAATGATATTATAGACCGAACGAAGCCATCCTATTCTTACATAAGCAGGAGCCTCACCATTCTCGTATCTTACATCTGAAATCTCATAAGGCATATTGGTCATTCCTTGTTGAAATTCAAATCCAGCGCCATGGATTACCCCAGGCATAAACGTTGAAGTAATAGATGGGTAAGCAGTTCTATGCAACCATCCAGTCACTGAATCTGATTTCAATGAAGCCTTTAAGTATTGAGAACTAATTGCATGATAATAACTGTGTTGAATATCATCTTCTCTGGTCCAAACAACTTGTACCGGCTGTTCAGTCATCTTAGACAAAGCTACTGCCTCAAGCACAAAATCAGGTTTTGATTTTCTTCCAAACCCACCTCCTAAAAAGGTTACGTGAACTGTGACTTTATCAAGATCGATTCCTAAAAAATCACTGATTTCCTGCCTCGTTGTTTGAGGTGCCTGAACCGGGGCCCAAACTTCACAACTATCTTCCTTAACATGAGCAGTTGCATTTGGAGCCTCCATGGGAGCATGCACCAAATGTGGTAATTGATAGGTAGCCTCAACGAGTTTATCTGCTGTATCAAAAGCTTTTGATAAATTGCCTTCCTCTCTTATCAATTTTCCCTTCTTATGCACATTTTCAGTAAGCTTTTCCATAAAGTCACTACTTGAATAGGTTTCGTTTTCACCATAATCCCATTCAACTTTTAGAGCCTTTTTCCCTTCAATAGCAGCCCAGGTATTTGAGGCAAGTACCGCAACGCCACCTAATGCTCCAAAAGGTTTTTCAATTCTATCGATGGTTTTCACACTTAGAACTCCAGGCCTATTCAAACTGACACTATCATCATATGACCTAAGCGTTCCAAACGTCACCGGGCATCTTGCTATGCAAGCATAGACCATGCCTTTCAATTTAATGTCGAGCCCATATTTTGACGTTCCCGTTACAAAATCCTTTACATCAACGCTTTTCAGTCCTTTTCCAATGTATATAAACTCATCGGGCGATTTAAGTTTAGGTTTGTCAGGAATATCCATCAAGGCGGCTCCAGAAACTAAATCGCCATAAAATATTTTTTCTCCTGAATCACTGCGAACCACATAATGCAATTCGGTCTTACAAAGATCTTCTGGAATATTCCAACGTTTTGCTGCAGCTCCTATAAGCATAGCTCTGGCCATTGCTCCCATTTTCCTCATGGGTTCATATATCGTTCTGATACTTCTGGAACCATCCGTGTTTTGATTTCCATAAGCGTCGTCTCCAGGCGCCTGTCTTACGCTCACTCTAGACCATTCAGCATCCATTTCATCTGCGATAACTGATGTTAAAGAAGTCCTCACCCCTTGTCCCATTTCACTCCTTGAAGCCGTAAGAATTAAATCTCCATTCGATTTGAGTTCAACAAAAAGGTTGGGAGAAAAATTTCCATTGCCAGCAATCTCAGTTGCACTTTTGTGTTCCTGCCCTACATCACAGGCCAGCACTAACCCCCCGCTAAAAAGACTAATGTTCCTGATAAAAAAACGCCGTGATATCAAAGGTAAGTTCCTCATATTTCATCTTTAATTGTTGATTGATTTTCAAAAGAAGCCGCAAGGTGAATCGCTTTTCTGATTCTAACATAGGTTCCGCAACGACAAATATTACCGCTCATTGCAGTGTCAATATCATCGTCAGTAGGATTAGAATTCTTCTTAAGTAATGCCAATGTACTCATCACCTGTCCTGGCTGACAAAAGCCACATTGAGGTACATTCAGTGCTTCCCAGGCATTTTTAATATTTGGGTTTTGAGCCAAAGCTCCTTCTATACTTACTATATGCTTATCCTTTACAACCGAAATCGGTGTCATACATGATCTTATAGGACTCCCATCGAGAAGTATGGTACAAGATCCACAAACTCCTAGACCACAGCCATACTTTGTGCCGGTTAACTCAAGAACGTCTCTTAGAACCCATAAAATTGGCATATCAGGTGAGACATCTACAGAATAATCCTTATCATTTACTTTTAAATTGACCATAAGTCATGTTTTAATTTTTGATGCTTTGTAAAGTTAGTATTTTTAATTAATTTCGTTAATTCACTAAATACTTAACTCTTTAAGTTTTATAAATCCCCTAAAACCCATTAAAAATGTTTAAACCACTACTCTCTTTTCTGTTCATACTATGTCTTTCATATGGTAGTATCGCGCAGACGAATCAGGATGAAATTCAATTAATGCAATCTCTTTATGGAATGGAAAAAAGAGATATTGTTGCCGAATTCATAGAACTTAACGACACACAGGAAAAGGAATTTTGGCTACTCTATGATGAATACGAGAAAAAGCGTCAGGAAATTGGAAAGGAAAAATTTAGATTACTAACAAGTTACGTAAATGATTATGGAGAAGTTAAACCTGAGAATGCAGATAATTTCATGAAGCAGGTTATTCCTCTAAGAATAAAATCAGACAAACTTGTCGATAATTATTATAAAAAGGTGAAATCAAAGACTGACCCTATTGTAGCCATGCAGTTTTATCAGATTGAAAATTATTTATCTGATGCGATTAAAATGGAATTACTTGAAGAAATTTATACAACCAAAAAACAATAACTAAAAA
>RCNC010000099.1_pt1 | contig 69407 bp, 63 predicted proteins | sample 2041301 | NCBI WGS metagenome assembly RCNC01 (sample SAMN09708231, study PRJNA481090) | Marine sediment metagenome, whole genome shotgun sequencing project. | biome: marine sediment; feature: ocean; material: sediment; isolation source: Sewage treatment plant 13A marine sediment (STP13A) ...
CTGTTGCCCAGCCATATATTCCAGTAGACCACTGCAATAATAATGAGTGCAAAAGAAAGTAGAAAGACCGATATCTGTCTCCTGACATTCTCTTTTTTACGGGCAGCCCTGAAAGGTAGTAGGTTGATTCGTATCATTTGTCATCCACTCTTCTGATCGCAAGTCCCATGCAAATAGCGGCCTGGGGAGCGATGCTTTCTATATAAGATGGATCAAAACGGCCTTCGTCGGCGGAAATATTTTCAAAGGGGTTGATCGTCTGAACCTCTGCCGATGTTTCCACTGCCAACAACTGCCGGAATTCCTTGATACCGCCGCCGCCGCCGCTGAGTACGATCTTTTTTATCTGTTCGTCCGGATAGGTTGAATAGAAAAAATCGAGAGCACGGCGAATTTCCGTACACCAGTCCGTTACTACGGCAGATACGATATCGGCCAGGTCTTCCTTGGAAAGTTTGTCGCTCTGATCGCCAAATTTGAGTTTTTCTGCCTCCTCCATGGTCGAATCGGTGATGGCGGCAATTCTCTGATTGATCTGTCCGCATCCAAGAGAAACATCCCGCATGAAGACGGAGGCATCGTCCTTAAGAATGTTCAGAGATGTCTTGCTGGCACCTATATCGATCAACGCAATATTTTCATCTTTTGAATCGTAGTTGACCTCAAATATATTTTGAAGAGCAAATGCATCGATATCGATAATGCAGGGATTCAAACCGGCAAGTTGGGCAAGGTTCACATAATCGCTTACCATGTCTTTCTTGGCTGCAACCAACAGAACGCTCATCTGGTTGGGATTTTGTTCATTTTCACCCAGAATTTGAAAATCAAGATTCACATCACTGATGTCGAAAGGAATATACTGCTCGGCTTCGAAATGAATGCTTTCCTGGAGCTGGTCCTCGGACATCGTCTGAACATTGATCTTCTTCACAATAACGGAATAGCCGCCGATGGAGATGGCAACATTATGCTCCCGGATGTGATGGGTCTGGTAGAGCTGCCGAATGGCACCAGCAACGACATCGGGGTTCTTTATGGAACCGTCTTCAATGAGTCCCGATTCGATGTCGATCATTCCGAACCTTTCGAGGGTTCGACCTTTTTTTGTTTCGATTATCTCGCATGCTTTGATGGTTCTAGACCCAATATCCAAACCAACGAGATGGTCTTTTCTTCTGAAAACCATAATAAGCTCTTAATCACCGAATATTTTGTTTTTGTCAGAAAGCTTAAAGCCAAGCGCCAGCAATATCTTTCGCTTGGTTTCCATCCGGCACGGCATGCCTTGCTCGATACGCGTAATTGTAATGGGGGAAACATTGGCTTCACGTGCAAGTTCAGATTTGCTCATTAAAAGCGATTCTCTAATTTTTTTCAAGGAATTTTTTGTCATAAGCTGTATGCATGGGTTTAGATAATGATTGATTGGTCTGTCGCCCCTCCAAAAGTAAACAACTGTTCGAGTATTGGAATTGGTGTCTATAATTGAATGAAAGTTGAGCAATGTCAAGTAAAATTATATATAAATTATATATAATTCTACTCAATTGCCATATATTGTATCTTGTTAGGCAAAATTACTATATATGGTGTTGCTTCAAACGGATAATCCCATCCCATTTTACATAAATAGAATGAGAAATTTCTTTAGATACCGCATATCCTTGACTTTAATCGCTACCTTCCCTATATGTTCTGGTAACCAACAATCGGCCATGTGATCGACACATTTCATTGGACGGGTTAGGGCGTTCACCACAGGTTTTTATGATAAAAATTCTCGAGTTTGCCGGAAGACCTTTCATCCTTATGATAGAAGAATTCGGCAAAATTTTACTCCTGTTTCTGTCAACGGTTTCGTGGCTTTTCCGACCACCTTTCCGATTTCACATTATTTTCAAACAAATGGAATTTGTCGGGGTGGGCTCATTGCCTGTGGTTCTTATAACAGGCGCTTTCACCGGAATGGTTCTTGCCATACAGACTTATTATGGGTTTAAAATGTTTGGGGGAGAAAGCCTTGTGGGTGCAACTGTGGCGCTGTCCATGACCAGGGAACTGGGCCCGGCAATCACCGCCTTGATGGTTACGGGTCGAACAGGGTCTTCCATGGCTGCTGAAATTGGAACCATGCGCGTTACGGAACAGATCGATGCACTCTACACCATGTCTGTGAGCCCGGTTCAATATCTCATCATGCCCCGGGTGCTGGCCGGAATCGTCATGCTACCGATATTGACGGTTACCTCGGATTTCATCGGTATCCTGGGCGGGTATTTTGTGGGTGTTCACGTATTGAAAATCAACTCTGGTATCTTTATCGCCAGAATCCTCGAGTTCGTCAATATCTACGATGTTCTCAATGGATTGATAAAATCTACCTTTTTTGGTTTAATTTTATCCTTGGTCGGCTGTTACAAAGGCTTTTACACGACAGGCGGCGCGGCCGGTGTGGGAAGGGCTACCACACAGGCCGTGGTCTACTCCTCCGTATCCATATTAATCAGCGACTACTTTCTAACAGCGGTTATGTTTTGAATATTGTACTCGAAAATATTTCGAAATCTTTTGGCAGGCAGAAAGTTCTGGATGAACTAAACCTGACGCTTGAATCAAAGAAAATTACCGTTGTAATCGGTCAGAGCGGTGGTGGCAAGAGTGTTTTGTTGAAACACATTATCGGTCTCGTCAAACCGGATTCCGGCCGGGTCCTTGTTGACGACACCGATATTGCCACATTAAATGAAGCAGAACTGAATGAAACTCGCAAAAATTTCGGCATGTTATTTCAGGACGCAGCACTCTTTGATTCCATGACCGTAGGAGAAAACGTGGCCTTTCCCCTCAAGGAGCACCGACGACTCCCGAAAAAAGAAATGGAACGGATCGTCACGGAAAAACTGCTGCAGGTTGGGCTGACGGGTGTCACGGAAAAAATGCCCTCGGAATTGTCCGGAGGAATGCGCAAGCGGGTCGGTCTTGCCAGAGCCCTTGCGCTCGACCCCAAAATCATTCTATTCGATGAACCCACTACCGGTCTTGACCCCATCATGTGCGATGCCATTGATCGGCTCATCGTCGAAACCCAAAAAAATACCCGCTCAACCTGTGTGGTTATCAGCCACGACATCGAATCGACCTTTAAAATTGCCCACAAGGTCGCAATGTTGTATAAAGGCAAGATCATTGCCTATGGATCGCCGAAAGACATACGATCCTCGAACAACCCGGTACTCAGACAGTTTGTCGAATGTAAATTTAACTTTGATAACGATTAGGAGATCATGTCAAATTTCAGCGCCGAAGCAAAAGTGGGTGTTTTTGTTATCATCGGTCTAATCATTTTTGGCTATATGTCCATGAAAGTGGGAAATCTGACACTTTCCAGAGATAAAGGATATGAGATCGAGGTGCTGTTCGATTCCGCCACGGGACTGGCCAGAGACGTCACCGTAGAAATAGCCGGTGTTGAAGTCGGACGCGTCAAGGGAATTGCCCTGCAAAAGGGAAAAGCCCTGGTTGTGCTGAGAATGGATTCCGATCTGATCATCCGGAAAAATGATACAGCGATCATTCGAACCCGGGGCATACTTGGGGATAAATACGTCGAGATTATTCCTGGTTCGATAACTTCCCCGCCCATCCCGGCGGGTGAACGCATTACCCGCACAGCTCCGATCACCGACATGGATGTGCTCATGAACACCCTGGGTGAGGTTGCTGAGAACATCAACGCCCTCACCAAGTCCCTCTCGAATGTCCTCGGCACTGATACGGGAGAAGCCACGCTCAGTGCCATCGTTGACAATATCAAAGAGGTTGTGGTCACATTGAACCAGACAGTCCAGAGCAATAAGGACGATGTCGATAAAATCGTTGACAACCTGACCACTTTTTCCGGAACACTAAAAGATGTCGGCGATCGCAATAAGGATGATATCGGCACGATTATCAAAAGTGCGAGGAATGTACTGGAAACCATGGAGTCCCTGACAGCAAACCTGATTGGAATTACAGATAAAATCAACCAGGGCCAAGGAAGTATCGGCAGGCTCATCAATGACGACGACGCCATAATAAACCTGAACAAGACCCTGGCATCCCTCATGGAAATTACCGATCGGATTAATAAGGGCGAAGGCACACTGGGCCAACTCATCGCTAAAGACGATGTGATTCAGAACCTCGACAAGACCCTGGTATCTCTTGGTGAAATCGCAGACACTATCAATCGTGGCGAAGGTACTATCGGAAGGCTTGTCCACGAAGAAGAAACCGTGGAGACCCTTAATGAAACACTGACCTATCTGAACACTTATATGGAAAAACAGGAGACCTTTCAAACCTATCTGGACTACAGGGGCGAATACCTGACCGAGAGCGAAGCCTTAAAATCCTATCTATCCCTTCGCATCCAACCAAAAGAAGACAAATACTACCTGTTTCAGATCGTGGACGATCCCACAGGAACCGAGACCAATACCAAGACCAAGACAACAAAAGATGGTGTAACCACAAAGAAACATAAGAAAAAAATAGAATATGACGAGCTGAAATTTTCAGCGCAAGTTTCCAAACGGTATTACGACTTAGGGCTGAGGGGTGGGCTTTTCGAATCGACAGGCGGTCTTGCAATCGACTATTATCTATTCGATGATCGGGTGGTTTTATCGTTCGAATCGTTTGATTTTGATCTGAAAGACAACCCGCATTTAAAGGCAAGGGTTGACTTTTCTCCCTTCCCACACCTCTACATTACCGCGGGATATGACGATTTTGTAAGTGACGATGACAATGATTCGTTTTTTTTCGGTGCAGGATTAAGTTTTTCGGATAACGACATAAAAACGATTCTCTCCAGCATACCCCTGCCATAATAACAATCGGTTCAAGACACGCGTATGATAGCCAAACCAAATAATAAAAACAAATCTTTCAAGCTCTACAAATATTTTTCGATTACCAGTTTTATCTTTATATTTATCGGCACCATTGTCCTCTCCTACCTGAACACCCATTGGGCACGCGAACTACAGCTCAAAAAGAATGAGGAATATGCTCAATTATTGGTATCCAACCTGAATCACCAGATTTTCCGGCAATTCGTCATCCCCATGTCCCTACGATACGGTAAAATTCAGCTCAGGGACAAAAATCAATACGAACGCATGGATACCATCGTAAGGGGAACTCTTCACGGTTATAATATCGAAATGGTCAACATGTACGACTTGAATGACATCATTGCCTATAGTTTTGACCGGGAGCTCATGGGTATCAAGGATATCGGCGGTCATGCCTATCAAAAGGCGGTCATGGGTGTTTTAACATCGGAAATTGAACAAAATGGCGATTTCTGGGAAATCGTTCTTGGAATCCCCAAAACCATCAAAGTAACCACATTTGCCCCGCTTCGCGCGGAAAAATCTCTTGCCTCCATTACCGGTCCGATCATTGGTGTTATTGAAATTACGCAGGATATCACTGAAAGTTACCTGACCATCTTTAATTTCCAGATCCTGGTTATCATTACCATCATGGCCGTCATGAGCCTGCTCTTTCTCATTCTCATTTTTGTCGTCAAAAGAGGTGAAGCCATCATTGAACAACGCGCGAAAGAGCAGCTCAGGCTCAAAGAACAACTCAGCCGGGCAGAACACCTGTCAACCATAGGTGAAATGGTAGCGGGGGTTTCACATGAAATACGAAACCCGCTGGGTATCATCAGAAGTTCGGCTGATCTTTTGAAAAAGAAAATGGCATCATACGATGCATCCAGCACGATCCCCGATATCATTATCGAGGAAGGTGAGCGCCTGAATAATATTATCACAGACTTTCTGAATTTTGCCCGGCCACGGCAACCGAACCTCATAGCCTGCCGAATAGAAGAGGTTCTGGAAAAAAACCTTAAATTTATTGCCGCGGAAGCCAAGAACGCGGGATATAGACTTGCCACACAGTTTGCTCACGGTCTTCCTGACATCATGGCGGATAAGGATATGCTCTACCAGGCATTCTTGAATATTTTGATCAATGCCATGCAATCAATGCCGGATGGAGGTGGCATCCAGATCAGCATCGCCACCGAGGACGACCGGGTGAAAATTCAATTTCTGGATGAAGGGCAAGGCATCGCCGAAAAAATCAACGAAAAAATATGGGACCCGTTTTTTACCACCAAAGAAATGGGAACCGGCCTTGGCCTGGGCATTGTTAAAAATATTATCGAGTCCCACAATGGTGTTGTTCACATCGAAAACCGTCCCGTACGGGGTGTCGTCGTAACAGTGGAACTACCGGTAAGATAAGGATAATTCAATGGAAACGATACTCATCGTTGATGATGAAAAAAACTATCCGCCGATACTCAGCGCGGTTCTTGAAGAGGAATCGTTTGAAACGCTGACTGCCTATAGCGGCCAGGAAGCGCTGTCTGTCCTGAAAGATTCAGATGTTGACCTGGTACTGACCGATATGAAAATGCCGTCCATGGATGGTATTGAGCTTCTCGAGAGAATCAAGCAAAAGGACCCGGGGCTCCCGGTCATTATGATGACAGCACATGGGACGGTTGAAAAAGCTGTGGAAGCAATGCAAAAAGGCGCATACAATTATATTTTAAAACCTTTTGATAACGAGCGTCTGGTCATATATGTCAACAAAGCCATTCAGATGTTTCGGGTTATTAAAGAAAACCGCCGGTTGCGCAAAACGGTCGAGTCCCAGTACAGCTTTGGAAATATTATCGGCAAGAGCCCAAAAATGCAGGATATTTTCGATCTCATCTATAAAGTAGCCCCGGCCACGGCTTCTATCCTGATCGAGGGTGAAAGTGGCACCGGAAAAGACCTGGTTGCCAAATCAATTCACTACAACAGCCCACGTAACGATCATGCCTTTATAGCGGTCAACTGCTCGGCCCTTGCAGAGAGTCTTCTCGAAAGCGAACTCTTCGGGCATGAAAGAGGCGCGTTCACCGGTGCTGTGGCAACAAAAAAAGGGCGATTCGAACTGGCCGAGGGCGGAACGCTCTTTCTGGATGAAATTGGCGAATTATCGCCATCTCTTCAGGTAAAATTGCTGAGGGTTCTGCAGGAAAAGACCTTTGAAAGGGTCGGGGGCATGCGACAGGTTGCAGTTAATTTTCGGTTGATTACTGCCACAAACAAACGCTTGAAGAATGAGGTCCGGAGGGGGCGGTTCCGGGAAGACCTCTATTATCGATTGAATGTTGTACATATTGAGCTACCGCCCTTGCGCCGGCGAACGGAAGATTTGAGACTCCTGGTGGACCATTTCATCGGCAAGTATGCTCCTGAAAGAAGAATGGGTGTTCCTGTCAAGGGTATCGAGAGGGAAGTGGAGCGGATTTTCTATCGATATGACTGGCCCGGCAATGTCAGGGAACTTGAAAACACGATTGAGCGCGCCATGGTGTTGTGCCCGGATGACACTATCCGGATTTCCGACCTGCCCAGAGATTTCAGAAGCAACCTCACGGGAGAGCCTCAGCTAGAAAATATCCCCATGGATGCAAACTTGTTCGCAACACTTGCCGATATCGAAAAGAAAATGCTTTTGCGGGCATTGAAAAACTGTGACAACGTCCAGTCGGAAGCCGCTCAGTTATTGGGTATCGGAAGGAGCGGATTCAATAAAAAGCTTAAAAAACATGGTATCATCAGTGATTAATTTAACCGAAATTGTTTCCAAATGGAAACAATCTTATTTCCAAATGGAAACAGGCAGGGGGAATGCGGGAACATGTAAGCAAACAGGATGGAGGCACTTGACCTGGTAACACACTGAATATTAAGTGAATAAATTAAATACAACCCTTTTTAAAAAAATATTTGTTTTTGGCAGGAGAATTGCATTATCAATATACCAGTTTGTTTATAGATTTAATCATCTATTCTCCTCCTTAAATGGCTAATCCGAATGAGCGGATTAGCCGTTTTATTTTCATCCAGCGACTTTTTCCCTGGCAAGCTGATAATACATGGAATCCGTGTGTTCTGTTGCCAGACGTTCATACGCCTGCTTGCTTTTTGCCGTATCCCCTAGTTCGTGATAGAGCCGGCCCATATTGAATAGCGCGATATCCTTGACAACCGGAGCCTCTCCATCGGCAATTTTTTCAAAACAGGATACCGCACTGCGGACATCCTGCTTTTTTTCATAGGCATACCCGAGACCACTCCAAAGAAAGTTTTGATAGCTCGTGTCGTTTTTAAAATAAGTCAAAGCGGCTTCGTAGAGTTGAATGGCCCTTTCCGCATCACCCGCATCATAGCTTATTCCAGCAAATACCACCGTCGCCAGCTTCCCGCCCTCGGTATTGTCATATTTTCTGATGATATATTCAAAATCTTCTCTGGAAGCTTCATAGGCGGCAAGAGCATCCACACCCGTCTTTTGGGTTTCATATTTGCCGACAGCCTCGCCAAGCAACAAGAAGGCCTTGTTTTCAGCGTTGTTTGAAAAATACCGGTAACCGGCAATAACCACCAAGAGAATCAAAAAGACACCTGCGGCATATGCCACTTGTCTGGTATACTTCCGCCCCCAGCGAATTATCCTGCCGGTGGTGGTGATAAATTCATCCGGCTCTTTGAGCAGCTGCTTTCGTGTAACCCGTTTTTGTTTTGCCATTATTCCTCCATTATCCTTTTTATCCTTGCCCATCCCTCATCGGAAATAGCCGCACCAACACCCTGACACACCTCGTATCCACAAGCTGATGCAATTCTACCACACGTTTCAACAGCATAGCCTCGGGTAAGACCGAATAGAAATCCGGACGCCCATAAATCACCGGCGCCGGTGGTATCGATGGCAGAACCTGTTCCCATGGGATCGATTTTCACGATTTTGCCACTATGCGCGATATAGCTTCCACGCTCCCCGATTTTCAATATCGCTATTCTGGCTCTTTCAGAGAGGGCTTCAATCGCTTTTCGTTCATCAACATGCCCGGTAAATGCCGCAGCCTCGTCTTCGTTGGCGATTAGAATGTCCACATAGTCAGTAACAAGTGTTTCCAGTAGCTCCTTTGACGATTCAACCACCGTATAACTCGCCAGGTCCAGGGAAACCATGGCCCCATCTTCTTTTGCCCTGTTCAATGCCGAAATGATCAGGTCGCTGTTAAAAAGGAGATAACCTTCGACATGCACGACGGCCGCATCCATGAAGCTGCACCCAGCTATTTCGGCCGGCGTTGTCTCGGACGCCGCACCAAGATATGTAAACATGGAACGCTGCGCATCGGGTGTCACAATAGAAAACACCCTGCCGGTGGGTAATGCGGAAGTCATCAGAAAAGGATCCACATGGTTGCTTTTCAGATCTTCTTTAAACAAATTTCCCATGGCATCTTGACCGCATTTTCCGACAAATCGGGCTTTTCCTCCGAGCTTTCCCACACCGATTGTGGTATTACACGCCGAACCACCCGGAACAACAACAGGCGTACCGGACGCCAGGGAGATCATCTTATCGATAAAGTCACTGTTGACATAATTCATCCCGCCTTTTCCAAAACCGGTCTTCTCGACAAAAGCATCGTCTTCATGAGCCAGAATGTCCACAAGGGCGTTGCCGATACCAACAATGACATCCCTTGCTGTATCTATATGTATGGGTATCGTCATGATGTTACCAGACCAGGGACTTGTGTATCCAGCCCCTGTCCCCGTCGGCATGCTTAATTTGAATCCAGCTTTTCTGTCGATTTACAATCAGAAAGGGAATTCCTTTTTCGACCGTGAAAATAATCTCGTGGCTCATACCCGGCCCCGTACGGACATTGCATTTGTTTTTGACTGTAATAATGGTCGGCTTCTTTTGAACGAGGGAGGTGTGTATCCAACCTTCATCACCCTCAAAATCGCGAAAATTAATCCATGAACCTGATTTTTTAAGAACCGATATCGGATAATAACTTTCGACTTTCCAAAGAATTTCATAGCCGGTTCCTGGGCCGGACCGAATATTGGCGATTTTTGATGACACCGAGAGTCGTTCCGCCATGGCAAAGCTGCCGGTCAACAAAATTACCACAATGGTCAAGAATGAAATATATCTCATGCCGCACCCTTTTCCGGGTCCAATGGTTGAACCATTATTTTTTCCGCCAGTCCCCGTCCCAGAACCAGCCGTTTATAATCCAGAGCGATAACGAGCTGCCCCTGATTCAAGTTTGAAATGACATCAATTCGGTCCCCCACCCGCAAACCCATGCTCATCAGGCGCATCCGGGACTTGGTTCCGCCGGCAAAACTCCTGACACTCAGTACTTCACCCTGTTTTGCCGCCATCAACGGCATCAGCGACAATCGTCGTTTGAGGCAATGGGCACAGATGCCGTAAATTTCCATTTTATGCTGCAACATATGAAACCCATGCGTTGCCGCAACCTGCAGCTGGAAACTTTCAAGTTGATTGTTTTTAAACTCGATGATCTGGTTACATTTGGTGCAGATCATATGGTCATGATGTTGGCCGATATGCCGGTGCTCGTATCGAATGACACCGTTATTAAAGCGGTGCTTATGGGCAAAACCGTACCGGCACATGAGGTCCAGGGTCTCGGAAATAAAAGCGGGAGTCAGATCGGTATGTTTTTCTTTTATTATTTCAAATAGTTCAATCTCTGAAAGGTGACGCTCTGTCTCAAAAAATGCTTCCAGAACCTTCATGCGGTCTTCCAGGCAGTCGATACCTTCCTGTTCAAAAAGTTTCTTAAACTGTTCTTTTTCCTGAAGATGGATAGGATGCATCACATGACCTTGACAATGGGATTGCGTATGGAAATATCAGCCGTTTGGACCTGGAATCGTGTAGGTCGTACATGACCCGCTCGAACAGTTTCGTGTCTGGCTTGTGGAGCCCTGTTTTGCTCCAGGCGCCGCATTGATCGTGTGACTGGTTGTACTGATAACCCGCTCGATTTCTTCAGCGTCACATTCCGGGCATACCATTTCCATGGACTCACGCTTATTCATAACAAGAATTTCAAAAAACGCTTCACACTTCAAACATTTAAATTCGTATATCGGCATTGTATTATCCCATAAACTTTGTAGAAGTGACCACAATACCCCGCCCGACAGTCGAGAATCGCGGGTACCACCAAAGATAAAAGAGTATCTTTATTACTATCGAACAAAGATTGTCAAGGAAGGAGTCGTCTTTTCCATATTAACTTACCGGTAGAAATACCTCAAACAAGGCCCCGCCTTCCACAAGGTTTTCTTGAATAATTCTGCCCTGATGTTTTCGCACGATCTCATGGCTGATATAGAGCCCCAGACCTGTTCCCTGTCCCACCGGCTTGGTTGTAAAGAAAGGTTTGAAAATATCTTTTTGAATGGAAGGATTGATACCGGGGCCGTTGTCCCGACAGGAGAAAACAACCTGATTCATATCCGCTCGATAGCGTGTTGACAACACAACACTGCCATGGCGCCCACGAATGGATTGGTAGGCATTCTGAATGATATTGATGGCCACCTGACCCAGATGGGCAAAATTTCCCTGAATGGAAGGAATCGGGTGTTGAAAATCTTTTTCGATCTGAATATCACCTCGTCTGATCTGACCGTCCAAAACACGCAATGCATCCTGGGCGACCGCGTTGACATCGACAAATTCGGAATAAGAATCGGTTTGACGGGATAGACACAAGAGGCTGGAAACAATTTTCTTTGCCCGGCCGAGTGCTTTCAGGCTGTATGCGATATCATTCCGGATGGTCTCCTTATCCGGTACGCTCTGAACTTCAAAATCGGTCTGAGTCGATTGTATCAGGCTCATGGCCGTTGAAATGGGATTGTTGAGTTCATGGGCAACACCCGCCACCAGTTGACCGATTGCGGCCAGGCTTTCAGAGCGAATCAGAAGCTCCTGGGATTTCTTTACTTCCGACAGGGCGTTTTCCAGAGCAATGGTTCTATCATGAACCTTTGCTTCAAGATTTTTGTTCAGTCTGTCCACGTGTTTGTACGCCCGGGCGTTTTCCATGGCCAGGGCGGCCTGTATGGCAAGCATCATCACCAGACCGCATTCTTCCCGGCCAATTAGATTTCTCGAGCTTTTCTCCCCCAGAACGATAAACCCCAAAAAACCCTCCTTGATTTTCATGGGAAAAACGATCTCCGCCCATAACTTGTCCATATCGTAGAGGCATTGCCCTGAATCATTGTCCAGCGCCTTCTCCATCAACAGGTTTCGATTCACAGGCCGATCCTGACGTTTCAGCAATCTGACCAGTGAATCGGTGTCCGGCACATAGGCCTGGGGAAAGGTTTGACGAACGAGACTTTTTGATGCAAACCGTCTAAAACCGTTTCGGGTGGCATCCTGCAGATAAATCGTGCAGTGGCATACCCGTAGATTTTCTATCAATGCCGTCAACAGAATCTGGGCAATGGTACTTTCGTCTAAAGCAGCGGACAACTGGCGGCTGATATGACGCATGGACTTTTTAAGCGCTGCTGTTTCCCGTTGAAAATAGGGCATGATGAATTGCTGTACACGCGTCTGAATCGGACCGAAAACAATGACCACTATCAGAAAAAAGATCAACTGAAAATAAAGTGTGTCCGCAAAAATATTTTGATGAAAAAACTGATTGGAAAAGGTCACCACCGTTGCATAGAGGCAAGTCAAGAACAGGGTCAGAATAGAATACAAAAGACTTTTCTGAATGATGACACCCATATCCAGCAAATCGTACCGAAACAAACCCACGGCAAAAATGATTAAAGGAATAAAGCTGAAAGTGCCCGGAGGATAGAAAGGATATCCCAGCAGAGGCAGTACATTGAGTCCGTTTAAAAACCCCATGGCACCAAACCCGGCCAAAATATATTTCAGCTTGTTTTTCTGGACACTGTTCTGCTCCCTTTTTATGGCCAGACAAATAATAGCAAGACTGTACAGAGAAGCCACGGCCGCACCCACACCGATGACCGGGTATAGTTTGCCGCCCCTTCCGAAATATCCGAATTCATATAAATTCATCTTCTCGATGCACAGGGGGGTCAATGAAAACCACATGAGCACAAACGCCCCGGCATAGGTCGTGTAGATCAACCACTTCCGGCGGTGTATCTTCAGGTAAGCGTGGAAAAAATGAATATAGAGCGGAATGGAATAGACAGCAAAGACATGGTCGATGCGGCTGGTCCAAAGGGCAAGCTCACGGCTTTCAACGCTAAACAGAATCAGGATGTCCACATGTAGAAATACACCGTTTACGCACAACAGAAAAAAGAGCGTGTTGACGGGGGTCATTTTCTTGCGAGCCAGCACAACGATGCCCAGAAAGGCAAAACAAACAAGGGACAACAAAGGGGGAATACCGTATAGGGTCATGACTTCACCTCCGGTGGAAGATCCGGAAAGGTTCTATCGATCCGGTGACGATTAAAAGGAGAATGACCAATGTCGAACAAGGCCCACCCGTTCCGCGAGCGGCGTCTCAGTGGTGTAAGAAAAACTATAAGGGAATTTAGGAAAGGGTCAATCCGGATAAAAATGCTATGTATTGCGGGTGTAAATTAGGTATGTGTGGTCGGGCAGTTGAACAGCTGGAAAGATATTTAGTGTTTTGGAGCAGGAGAGCCAAGGGTTTGATAGAGAAAACTCTCCTTGAAATCTTATTTACCGGTCGTGCCTGCCATCATCTCGGAAGCATGTGCCAACGTTTTTGCGGTCACATTTTCACCGGCCATCATTCGGGCGATTTCATCGATGCGTTCATCAGGGGTCAATTTTTGTATGGTGGTTGCTGTCCGTCGGCCCACCACCTGTTTAGCAATTTTAAACTGCTGACGGCCAAATCGGGCGATTTGGGGCAGATGTGTAATACAGATCACCTGGTGAAACCGGGAGAGTTTGGCAAGTTTGTTGCCTACCACTTCTGCAACTGTCCCGCCGATACCGGCATCCACCTCGTCAAAGATAATGGTTTCCACGGCGTCGGTCTGGGCAAGAATGGCCTTTAAAGCGAGTACAATCCGGGAAAGCTCGCCCCCGGACGCAATATCGGACATGGATTTCAGGGCCTCCCCGATATTCGGCGCAATCATAAAACGAACGGTTTCAAAACCCGTTTCCGTCATGAGCCTGTCATTGGAGAGCAGGAAAGGGTCCGGCTCCACGTTAGAAACGCCAGGTGTCAGGGAAACCTGAAAACGGGTCTGATTCATTTTCAGGGTGGCAAGCTCATCCTCTGCAGCACGCGACAGATGTCGCGCCGCTGCCTGCCGCTTTTTGGATAACTGTTCGCAAAGAGCGCCTGTGCGCGCCTTAAGATCTAACAGGGCCTTGTGGCTCTCTGATATTTTCCCGGAGAGGTTTTCAACCTGTGCAAGGGCCTGTTCTATGGTGGCTTCTTTTTCGACAATGTCTTCAAGGGTCTTGCCATATTTCCGCTTCAGCTTGACCAGCAGGTCCATGCGCTCCTCAGCCGCTTCCAGGCGGCTTTCGTCCACTTGAATCTTCCCCAGGTAGGCCCTGAGGGACGTGACCACGTCTTCAACCTTGTAGGCACTTTCCGACAAGGCTTCCGATGACGATTCCAGCTCCGCATCTATCCGGGAAGCATGCGTCAGTTGTTTCCCCACTTCCATAATCCGTTCCACCACCGCACCAGAAGCACTGTAGAGCGCATCGATGCTGCCGTGAATGACTTCCATGAGCACCTGGGCATTTTTCAGTCGCGCGATCTCCTGCTCCAGCTCTGTGTCCTCACCGACGGTGATGCGTGCCGCCTGGATCTCCTGCTGCTGGAATCGCAACAAATCCAGCTGGTCCTGCTGCCGGTCCTTCGACTTGACACGTTTGTGATACTGCCGAATCAATGGCAGCAAGCTGTGGAAAGCTTCGTGAACCTTTTTTCGGAGAGGCAGAAGCCCACCGATCTGATCCAGAATCAAGAGCTGCTGATCCTCTTTCAACAAGCCCTGGTGGGCATGCTGACCCGAAATACTGGCCATGTGCTGCGTCAAGGTCTTCAGCACCTGCATGGTGGAAAGACGGTCGTTGATGTACACCCGATGACGGTCGCTCCGGGAAACAATGCGCCGTATCAGCAAGCCCTCCGACACTGAAAATCCGTGGGTTTCCATAGACTGCGCCACAGGGCTGTCCGGTTCCACCCGGAACAGTGCTTCGACCTCCGCAGATTCCGCACCGGTCCGGACCATCTTTTCGGATGCCCGGCTTCCCAGGATGAGGTTGACGGCATTGATAATGATGGATTTTCCGGCACCGGTTTCACCACTCAGGATGGTCAAACCGTCTTCGAATGTAATGCGGATATCGTCGATGATGGCAAATTGGCGAATGGAGAGTTCCTGAAGCATCGCTGGATTTTAGGTTATGCGGATGGCTTTGTAAAGTAGGAATTTAGGCTCCTTTCCCGGAATTGTCGTCTTCATTGGTTTCCGACACTGCATCATAGATATCGATCATTCTGCCGATGTAGAATGTCAGATTGTTATAACGGTTGCCAAAAATCGATAGCAAGTGCGGTTAACCAGGGTAACCGGTAATCTTTCGAATACGTTCGTAAAGCGGCTTCAGGTGCTTGTACATTTTTTTATAGACCTCGTGGTAGAGCGCATCGTACATCTGGTGGGTCTTTGGATCAGGCTCAAACACTTCTCCCACACGCGTCATGGCTTTTACAGCGGATACAAAGCTGTCATGAAAACCGAGACCAACGGCCGCGTCGATAGCCGCGCCGAGACCGGAGGTTTCATAGACATGCGGTTTCCCGGTAGGTAAGCCAAAAACATCTGCGGTGAGCTGCAGGGCGTTATGACTCTGGGAACCACCCCCGGACACACGCAAACTGTTGACGGATGTCCGGCTCCGCTTCTCGATCCGTTCCTTCCCCTCCCGCATGGCATAGGCCAGTCCCTCGATAATGGCACGATAGAGGTGGGCCCGTGTGTGGATGTCCCCAAACCCGATAATAGCCCCCTTGGCCTCCGGTCCCGGAGATTTCAAGCCCGGTGTCCAGTATGGTTGAAGAACCAGCCCCATGGAGCAGGGTGGAATGTCCTCCAGCAGCTTTTCGAACAATATTTCGGGTGTCAGGCCAGATTTTCTTGCTTCCCTACGCTCGGGATGGCCGAATTCCTCTTTGAACCAGTTGACCATCCAATACCCCCTGAAAACCTGAACTTCCACGGTGTGATACCCGGGGACGGCTGAGGGGTAGGCAGGCAGGAGCGCTATGGGCTCGACATATTTTTTGTGGGTGACATTGATGGTTGCAGTGGTACCATAGCTGAGGCAACCCACGGAAGAGTCCAGGCTCCCGGACCCGATAACCTCGCAGGCTTTATCGGCTGCCGCTGCAATCAGGGGGAGATCTTTGGGAATGCCGGATTCTAAAGATGCTGCGCCGGTGATGGTGCCCAGCACCTGGCCCGGTGGCACCAGGTCCGGCAGCATTTCCTTTTTGATGGGCAGACACCGCCACTTCCAGTCCCAGGAAGGCGCCCAGCGCATGTGCCGGTAATCGAAAGGAACATACCCGACCTGGCATCCAATAGAGTCAACAAACTTTCCAATAAGTCTGTGGGTGAGAAATCCGGAGAGGAGCAGGTACTTATGAGTGCTTCCCCAAAGGTCGGGCTGGTATGCATGGATCCAGTTGGCTTCAGCCTCTGCCTGAAAATAGGCAATGGTATCGTTAAGCCTGGCCAGCCTGAACAACGCCCCCCAGGGACCTTTGATGAACGGCAGGCCATGGGTTTTACGCTGGTCGAGCCATAGAATGGCCGGTCTCAGGGGTGTACCCTTTGGGTCGACATTGATGACCGTACCCCTCTGGGTGGTAAGGGTTACACCCGCTATCCGCTCCTTGAACCGACCTTTCTGTTTCCAGATGGCCTGACATGCCTGACAGAGCGCATTCCAAAATACCTCGGGGTCCTGCTCCGCCCAGCCGGGTTGTTTTGAAAAATAAGGCTCGAAACCCACCTGCTCCTTGGCCAGCAGGGTGCCGATTCCATCAAAAACAAGCGCTTTCAGACTCTGGGTGCCGTTGTCGATGGCCAGAATCAAGTCTTTTTTAGACATATCCTAATTATCCATTTTAGGCCGGCTTTTAGAAGCTTTCTAAAAAATAGGATTTTGGCCCAAGATCAAGGCGGAGCCAAGTTTTAACCCGCAGGAATACGTCTGTATTTCGAGGAGTTAAAACGATGGTCCAACGCAGAGATTGTGCCAAAAGACATTTTTGAGATGGTTTCTAATATTTGTGTCGGACCCTGGTAATATTCTCCACCTCTCCCATCACGATAAGCGTTTCCCCGGATACCAGTAACCGTGTCGGGTCAGGGTTAAATTCGATTTCCTTGTTGTTGTTTCTTACACCCAGCACCAAAAGATCAAATTTCTGTTTGAGCCCTGCATCAACAATATTCTTGTCCAGCAGGGGGGATTTTTCGGCGATAACGATCTCATGTATCCGTAAATTACCCCGACTGCTGCGCAGCATGCTGTCCAGAAAATCAACGGCGGCAGGCCGGATCATCTCGGATGCCATTCGCAGGGCTCCGATGTAATTGGGTGAAACAATGCCGTTGGCACCTGCCCGTCGCATTTTGGCTTCAAGTGCGGTATCGGTGGTCCGACTGATAATCCGAATTCTGCTGTTTAGCATCCGCGCACTCATGGTGGTGAACAGATTGTCCTTGTCCGACGCCAGGCTGACGATGATGCCTTTGGCATTTTCAATCCCGGCGGTTTTTAAATTCGCGTCATCCGAAGCATCACCCATAACATAGAGCAGGTCTTCCCAGATAGCCTTACAACGCTCGATGATTTCTTCGTTTTGTTCGACAAGAACTACGGGTTCTCCGTTGAGAATCAGTTCAGCCAGTACCGGCCGACCGGTTTGCCCGCCCCCGCAGACAATATAGTGATCCTTCAGCTTCTGAATTCTTTTCTCCATTCTTTTTTTCCTCAATATTCCGGAAAGTTCACCTTCGATGATAATAGCGGTCAATGTACTGATACCGTACAAAATAATCCCCATTCCAAAGGTAATGAGAATCATGGTAAAAAGCTCGGCCGGAACATTTCCCGTGATTTCGATGACCTCACCGTATCCCACCGTTGTCAGGGAAATGACGGTCATATAAAGACAGGTCATAAAACCGTAGTGTGCTTTAAAAATAAAGTAGTACCCGAAGCTCCCCGCCCAGATGACCCAGAAAACCGCAAACAAGGTATAAATTAGCCGCTGTTTAATTTCCATACATCCTTGATATCTGAATTTAGCATTAAAATCAACAGGATAAATGAATTATAAACTTTTGATATTATGGGTATCTTGTTGTGGTTAGAATTCCACCTGCTGAACCAATTCCGTATCTTGAAGAATCTTTCGAATTTGTTTTTGATCGGTTTTGTCGGTAATCGGTTCAACACGGGAGATGGGCGCGCCGGAAGCGTCCGTTTTATATTTCAGATCACGTACGACACCGGGAACACGGGCGAAACAGACACCACCGGTGCCACAGCAGGTGCTGTTCAGAACGGCACAACCGATATAATAGAGGATGGTCTTTTTTTGAAACCGGACAGTTCTTTCCTTTAAAAAAGCATATTCCCCGCCGATGGCGGTAACATTACGGTTTAATCGCAGATGGGTGTGATCTAACAGCAATCAACACCTCCACAGGAAGCGGCCTCTTTGCCTTTAATCCATGTCTGGATAATATAGGCAGCACATCCGACGCCCGGATCGACAGTGATGGCGTCTACCGGACAATTGGTGGCACAGGCTCCGCATTCCATACACCCGTCCCTGTCCACGATCCCGGCTTTATGAGCCTTTATTTCAAAAACACCGTGGGGGCAGACGATTTCACAGCTTCCACATCCGGTGCAGACCCCTACATTGAGATTCAAGGTCGTCACACCCGTAAGATATCTAAATTTTTCCATGCGTTCTCCTAATAAAATGCTGATCCGATCCAGCCTGCGATCGCCAGGGTTATTGCCACCGCTTGAAAAGGTATGGCAATACGCATTTCTTTTTCCACTCCCGAAGGGGATGTATAGGGTGTCGACCCCGTAAAATTCATGGCCAGATATGAACTGATGCCAACGATTAAAAGAACCAGGGCCGCAATTGCCGCAAAATTGATGCTCTTTCCCAACAGCATCACCATAGCAGCGCCTATCAGCACCCCCGTAAAAACACCTTTGACCGCAAAAGCCCTACCAGGTATCCAGGGCAGTAACACCGGAGCCACCACGGCACCCGTAAATATCCCGGTTACGCAAGCTGCGATCATGATGAGTCCACGATCCCAGGCCAGGCTGATTGAAAAAAGCCCCGGACCGATACCTGAAAGGACAAAACCCGCCAATAAAATCCAAAAGATGTATTTGCGCAGAAACGAGAGTTCAACCGGTACAAGTATCAGGCGCTCCATAAAGGTAAATGTCACATGGCGCATGGCTTTATCGGCTTTTAAGCCGGCCTTAAGAAAGGGTTTGACATCTCTCGCCTGAATCGGCCCCCACATCACCTTGAAACCGCACCCTTTTTTAACTTTTTTTCCGGAAACACCCGTTGCCGACAGCTGGGGCAGAATCAGCCTTCTGTGATTTACAACTTCATGCAGACGGGTCTGATTGACCCGCTGAATAACTTCATCGGTGGAAAATGTTTTTTTTCCGGCTGCACACCAGACATTGACGCCCCTGGTATCCAGAACCAGCACCCAGGTATGCACCCCCTCCAGGTCTTTGCGCAGCGTGTCGAAGGTAAGCTTATAGTTTGCCGTCACCAGAACCGGCGATTCCGGCGTGGCATCGCCAATGCTGTATAGCCCGGGAGCCACCGTATACTGGCTCCTGTTGATCCCCAGGCGAACCTTGATGGTACCCAGAATATCGGGTGTCTCTAGTTTCGTTTTAATTCTGGGAACAGTCCCTGCCGGGGTGGTTTTAAACCCCTCAACAAAACCGCACATATGGTAACCCGGTTTTTCAAAGGGGCTGCTGACAGGACCTGGCGGAGGCCCGCAACACGCCTCACCCCCCGGCGCTTCCCGGTAAACAGGTAACATTTCCGTCAGCCCCCCGTTGGCACAGGGGGTATTGACAGATTCACAGCAAGCGCTGCTATGCTGAGTTTCAGTTGACATATACTTTCCTATCCTTGCTTTTCCGGTTTTTACATGGAGAGAAGCTCAAATTCAGATGCCCCCCTGCAGTCATCATAAATCATTTGCCTTATATTTGAATAACTCCAGGATGCTCCTGTCCAGGCAGTAGCACGTCCGGGGGCCTTCTATGACACCTTTTACCAGTCCGGAGTCTTTCAATATTTTGAGATGCTGACTCACTGTCGACTGGGCCAGGGGCAACATGTTGACAATCTCTCCACAAATACACTGGTCTGCCTCTTGCAGGTATTCAACGATTCGAACCCGGGCCGGATGCCCCAGGGCCTTGCAGATTTTTGAAAATTGTTCTGCTTCCATAAATGTTGCCGTGCTTTCTTTTGGTTCAGCGGTGATAATCGGAACAAATGCCCGGCCTTTAATCGTATAACGACGATATACGATTAAAGAAAGACAAGTCAAGCAAAATGTTCATGGTGACGAATTTATTGAAGAACAGCACAGCAGAAAAGAAAAAACCCTCGCTATTGCGGTTCAGAACCCTGATTTTCACATATCTCCTGTGAAATACATAGACGGCACCGATCATCGCTGCATCTCTGGCAGGAAAAACAATTTTGGCAGGGGTGTTTTTGCAGACGTAGCGCATCCTGCTCCGGCACGTAGATCTTTCCTTTGAGATTAGGGAGGGAAATAAAGGGCATCCGATCGACTCCTCACGAGTGTTAAAATGTCTTTCCCCATATTAAGAACGACAATAAAAAATGTCAAAACAGCTTTCTTTCAGATACCCCGCAGCCTTTCTTGTATGGGAAAAGGGTTCTTGATAAACGATACCATTTATACTATGCTTTTCGGCACTTGATGTGAACAGGAGCATCATTTTTTTCAATAAATCTTGTATGTTTTAACCTGTGAGGAGCGTATGACCGGCAAGACCAGACAGGCACTTCAAATCGGGTGTTGTATTATTGTTATTCTGCTTACCCTTGGCTGTGCCTCGACACCAAAATGCGACTCCAAAGAGGTGCCTGACTGGTTAACCTCCACACCCCATGATGACACTTACTTTTATGCCGTGGGTATTTCAGGGCGTACCAGAAATATCAATGATGCGTGGATTCAAGCAGGGAATCGGGGGAGGGCCGAGCTCGGGCGTATCATATTTTCGCATGTGTCAAGCCAAGACATGAGTATCAACACATCCCGGGGTCAGTATTCAAGCCAGCTTATCGATATTTTATCCGACACGGAGCTCAATTACACGGAAATTATCGAGCGCTGGTATGATCCGTGTGGGGACAATGGCCCGCCCCATTATTATTACGTCCTGGTAAGGTTGGAAAAAAAGACGGCTTCGGTTATATTGCGAAACCTGAAATAGTGTCCATCCACAAATGGCCTTTTCACGCCCTGCCGGTGTTGGGCGCCATGATTTAACTCCTCAAAATAGCTCGCTATTCACCCCAATGGCACTTCCTGCGGGCGCCTCCGGATTAAATCTGACGCCCGCCTTGTCAGAACGCGAAAACCCCTATTTCTGGACGGACACGAACTAACACGTCTGACCCTACAGATTTGGGACAGACAAACACGGTTGGAGACAAATATGCGACAGATCAAATGCTTTCTTTTTGTTTTGATGTTCATGAGCATGACCCTGTTCCCTTCCCCTTATTCGGCAACACTTCTGGCGCAGGACACGCCAATCAAGAAAATTCAGCTGGAAGACGCTGCTATTTGTCGAAATGTTGTGGATAGGGCACCCATTGGCAGCGGGTCTGTTTTTCATACGAGTATCGGGCGCCTCTACTGCTTCACTAAGGTCGTCGGTGCTAAAACAGATACATCCATCCTTCATCATTGGTACTTGAACGGCAAGCTTAAATCCTCGGTGACACTTCCGGTCAACTCTGCCGCATGGCGTACCTGGAGCTCAAAAGATATTATGCCCGGCGAATCCGGAGACTGGATGGTGGAAGTGTTGACGGCAGATGGTGATGCCCTCGAAAGTATTCTCTTTCTTGTGCAGTGATCACTGTATTTAAATACAGCGGACTTTTTCTCCTGGCTTATCTGTTGGGTTCTATCCCATTTGGTCTTGTTTTATCAGCCCTTTTCAAGAAGCAGGACATTCGTCGCAAGGGTAGTGGGAATATCGGCGCAACCAATGTCCTGCGCGTTGCCGGCGCTAAACTGGGTCTGCTGACACTTTTTCTGGATGTATTCAAAGGCGCTCTTCCTGTATTCATAGCCATCCAACTGGTGAAAAGCCCGGATTCTCCATGGGGGCAGGTATATCTATCTCTGATAGCGATATCCGCATTTACAGGACATCTTTATCCCCTGTATCTTGGTCTGCGGGGTGGCGGGAAAGGCGTAGCGACGGCATGGGGATGCTTCCTGATTATCTCCCCCACTTCCGCCCTGGTCGTACTCCTGGTCTTTGTCATGATGGCCTGTGCATCAAACAGGGCATCCATTGCATCCTTGTCCGGTGCCGTTGTCCTGCCCATGGCAATCTGGTATGCCACACATTCAGCAGTACTTACCCTTTGTGCTGTCACGATCACGGTGTTGATTGCCTGTCGCCACAAGGATAATATTGTACGATTGGCACATGGAACCGAATCCACCATCTGGGGGAATAAGCCCTAAGTTGTACGCGTTAAGCTATCAGCCGCTTACAGCTTAGGGCTTATAACTACCAGTTAGGTCAGCACCGACCAGACAAGAACGATAATACCTGCCAAAACAAAATGAGATTCAATCAAGAATTCCAGATGAATACCGGGCAGCATCAATTCTTTTTCGTTGGCCAGCAAAACAAACAGCATCAGGACAGGGCAGATAGCCAGGGCATAACCGAGATGATTGAAGATGCCGAAAGCACTCGCCAGAACCAGGATCGCCGTTGAAATCAGAAGCAGCAGTTTCAAAATCCGCAAGGTTCGTTTTTCGCCCATGAGAATGGGCAGCGTTTCCTTGCCTACAATTCTGTCCCCCTGCATGTCCAGAACATCGAAAAACGCCGTTCTCACAAACACGAAAAGCGTTGCCCAGAAAAACGTCAAAAGTGTCGACAGACCAAGATTGCCCATCCTTTCGAATGACGGGAATATAGCGCTGACAATACCCCATGCCACTGCAATCAGAATGGTTTTTGACCCCGGAATATCCTTTATCCGCTTGTATTTCGGCTGCTTCGGTAACCAGTCGGGTATCAACTTCAGGTTGTATGAAAACCCAAAAATGCTCATGACCAGAAGAATGATAAATGGCATCCACCCCATACCATAGGCTGTCAGCAAGCCGGCACCACCGGCAGCTATGGCCAGAATAGACAGCAATAGCCGGTAGCGGATGTAAAACTCAGACCGATCCGGGTCATTGAACCGATCGGATTGTCTTCCCATCAGATGGTTCAAGATGTGCATGGACTGAACGTAGAGTGCAGCGATGAGCATCTGTGGAAAAAAAGATTCGATTCCCTGTAGTCTGGCACTGGCAAAACAGAGAGATCCAGCCCCGACAGCGACAACAATATTTGTCAACAAAAGGGCTCGCTGAAGTAGATAGAGTGGTTTTCGCCAGGTAAACGCGCCCTTGGTGGGCAGGGTTTCAAGTTTTCGGTAAACCCGTTTAATAATCCAGTTCGGCGTACTGGCACCGGCAGTAATACCGATGCAATTGGCCAGGGAAAGAGCCTCCAGGTCGAGTTCGGATTCGGTTTCGATGTGATAGACCGGTTTCCCTGCCTGTAAGGCGATTTCAGATAATCGCTGTGTATTGCCGCTGTTATGTCCACCAACGACGATGACTGCATCCACCAACTTCGTGATACGACGAACTTCCGCCTGGCGACGTTCTGTCGAATCACAAATCGTGTTATAAATCTTATAGTGAGGATATCGTTCAGAAACCCATTTTCTGACATCATCAAAAAGACGCACATTCTGGGTTGTCTGGGCAACAATGATGGCTTTTTCAAATTCGGGCAACTCGTTCAGTGCCTGAAAATTGTCCGCCACGTATCCGCGGCCCCCTGCATAACCTAAAAGACCAACAACCTCTGGATGGTCCTTGTCACCGACGATGATGGATGCGTAACCTTTCTGGGCATGCTTTCGAATAATTGTTTGGACCTTGATGACCCGTGGACACGTGGCGTCGATCACGTTGAAACCAGCGGACACCAGGGATGCCTTGATATCCGGCGGCACACCGTGAGCCCTGATGATAATGGATCCTGTCCCATTTTCCGGAACGGAATGCTCGGTATCTATTCCTTTTTCTTCAAAAATTTTAAGGACTTGTGGGTTGTGAATCAGGGGTCCGAAGGTTCGGGCAGGGACATCTTGCCGGTGTGCCGTATCAAAGACGATCTCGACCGCCCGGCGAACACCCATGCAAAATCCAGCAGTTTTGGCAATGAGTATTTTCACGAAAATCGTTGAATGGTGTTGTTTTATTCCTCGAGGTAGATCTTGTTGTCGACAAGCGACAGCGAATGAATCCGGGCCTTGATGATTTTCTGATCTCCGAAAATACTGACGAGCTTGATACCGTCGCCCTCCGGTTCCACCGTGTCCACGGCTTCCATGATCAACTTGGTTTCTTTTGCTTCACACATAATGGGAGTCCTCTTTGTATCTCGCCTGGATAAAATTTACCAAAGGCTGTCATTTTTTTTATTCTTTTCCCGGTGCCAAATCCAGCAGGTTTTCCGTCAGCATGGTTTCTATCAGCTTGGGTAGACGGTTGGAAGAGACACCCACCACGGCAACATTCTCCTGAGATAGCGGGATCAAAATTTTCCTGGCTTTACTCGAAGCGACTGCTTCGGCCATACCGGGCGTCAATTCGCCTAACATGGCATTGGCCATTACGATGCTGATCGGTCCGATAATCATGTCCGCATGGTAGGCGGTTTGAACAATCGCATTCTGCCCGGAAGCGCCCCGATTTGCCCCGGCCTTTAACATATTGGCAGTGGCAACGGCATTGGTCCCCAGTGCAATGATCTCGATATGCGCTGTATCGCCCTCCCTGAGCTTTTTGATGATGGTGCTGCCGATACCCCCGCCCTGCCCATCGATTACGGCAATGGTTTTCATGGTTTTGCCTTTGGCACCATACGCTTTAAGCACTAAACTATCAACCGCTTAAAGCTTATTAGTCTTATCCCGATTTCGGCGCTTTTTCTTCGGCAGCCGCCGACTGGGCCCTTTCTTACGTGTTGTCGGCACCCATCCTGTATCAGGGGAATCTTCCATCCCATCACCTTCACAAGAATAAAGCGCCTGGAGTATTTTATTTTCAAACGTCCTGGACCCGATGGTTGCCGAACCCACGGATTCCGCAAACGAAATAATATCCCTGTCGGAGCTTACGACCAGAACGCTTTCCTTTTCCCTGGCTGCCATGCGTTTGATAACCGTGTCCGCCGTCTCGCCATGGCGGGAAAACAAAATTTCGATCCCACGAAAACGCCGGCGCTGTGAGTCGGAAGGCATGGCATTGGTACCGTCAAAAACGACGGTGATACGGTGGCCTTTACTTTTTCGGTATTCCGCCAGAAGATCTTGAAGGGCTTCTCTCCCTTCTTGAATATCCTGCAGGTCCAGAATCCTCAGCTGTTTTGACTGGCGAATAACATTGTAGCCATCTACGATGATATGAAGTGACATGCCTGTGCAGGTTATTTATATCTGGTTCAGTAGATGTAATAACCTGTCAAGATCCTCGTTGCTGTAAAATTCTATTTCAACTTTTCCCTTTTGGCCCCGGCGTCGAATCTGTACCTTGGTACCAAAATTTCGAGAAAGCTCTTCGGAAATATTTGAAAAATAAATCTCATCAGACCCTTCTTTGCGTTTTCCGGCATCACCGGCTTCCTTCTTGAGACGGTTAACAAGAGATTCCGTTCCCCGCACGGACAGTCCTTTTGAGATGACCGCATGCCATACAGCCGACTGTTGTACTTTGTTGGAAATACCGAGCAAAGCCCTTGCATGCCCCATGCTTAGAGCGCCATCAATGATGCTCTCCTTGATGGATGCAGGCAACTGCCTCAATCGCAGGAAATTGGCCACTGCCGATCTGCTTTTCCCGACATGTATCGCCGTCTCCTCCTGGGTCAAATCAAACTCGGTAACCAAGCGGTGGTAAGCATCGGCCTCTTCCATCGGATTAAGATTTTCCCGCTGAATATTCTCCACGAGAGACATTTCAAGCACTTGTTTTTCAGTAAGATCTTTTATCACGCAGGGAACGTCTTGATAACCTGCCAGCTTTGCAGCCCGCAACCGCCTTTCGCCGGCAACGAGTTCGTAACCATCTTCGCATTTCCGTATAAGCAGTGGTTGAATAATTCCCTGTTCTTTGATGGAGGCACTGAGCGCCGCCAGTTCTTTCTCCTTAAACTTTTTTCTTGGTTGATGACGATTGGGACGAATGCGGCTGATCTGGCAGTAAAAATAATTCCCTTCCATGTCTCCTGCCGTGCTGATATCCGGGATCAGTGCACCCAACCCTTTACCGAGGGCTATTTTTTTTCTCTTTTTTATTTGTTCTTTTGGCATGTTCCTTTTTCTTTATTAAATCATAAAATGATTTTATTGAATGCGACGGTGTCGCTCCTTGGCATAAGGCTTACCCGTTTCTCTTTGTAGCAGACTGATTTTTCATGACTTCTTCGGCAAGCTGACGATAGCTTTTGGCTCCATTCGAGGTACCATCGTAAAGAAGAATCGGCTTGCCAAAGCTTGGGGCCTCACCGAGCCGTACATTTCTGGGTACAATCGTTTTGAACACAAGATGCTTGAAATATTTCCCAGCATTCTCTGCCACCTGATGGGACAGATTGGTTCTCTGGTCAAACATGGTCAACAAGATACCTGCAATGTTCAAGCCGGGGTTTAAACTGTGCTTGATGTGCTTGATCGTCTGCAGCAGCTGGCTCAATCCTTCCAGAGCATAGAACTCGCATTGCAAGGGAATCAGCAACGCATCCGCAGCGGCCATGGCGTTCACTGTCAACAGACTCAGGGAAGGCGGACAATCAATGATAATATATTCGAAACCGCCGTCCAGCTGAGACAACAGCTTCTTCAATGTCATTTCCCGCTCTTCCGTATTCAACATCTCGATATCAAACCCGATCAATTCAACACGAGAAGGTATGATCTTGAGCAGCTCTATTTCGCTGTCGATCACAATGCTGTCAGCCGAAGCCTGTCCGATCAGGCCGTGGTATAGCGTTTGCTCCAAGCTGTTTTTATCGACACCCAGTCCGGTGGTAGCGTTTGCCTGGGGATCGCAGTCCACCAGGAGTGTCTTTTTACCGGCCACGGCCAGGGATGCTGCCAGATTAACAGCCGTAGTCGTCTTGCCGACCCCACCTTTCTGATTTACAATGCATAACGTTTGAGTCATGACAGTGCGTCTATCACAAAATTACGGCTTTGAAAAGGGAAGAGCCGTTTGAAGACCTCGCAGCAAGACTTTTCCGTTAGTTCCAATTGAGTCGCCATGGAAAATGTGCCCGCTGTTGCGGTCAATCGTCCGGGTAAAGGCAAAGGTTGATACCCGTTTCAATATTTGATAGCCTTTTTGCCATGAAGAAATACTGCAAAACAGTAGCACGGTTAAGCATCCTCTTTTTCCTGGTTCATCTGACCGTGGTGCCGGCGGCCTATTCAATTACAATACAGGAGGAAGAAGAGTTATCCAGAGAGTTTCTGCGAGTTGTCAAAAACCGGTTTAACCTCATCAAGGACCCCTTTGTGGTGGGATACGTGAACAAGATCGGCAGAAACATCCTTTCAAACATGCCGCGCCAGCCGTTTAAATATCGATTTTACGTTGTAAAACAAAATGTTTACAATGCCTTTGCAACCCCGGCAGGCCATATTTTTATCAACAGTGGCCTCCTGGAAGCGCTCGAGAACGAAGAGGAACTCGCCGGAATCCTGGCCCATGAAATTGCCCATGTGGTCAGCCGGCATATCTCCCAGAATGTAGATCGTTCCCCCAAAATCAGTCTGGCGACACTGGCAGGTATCGCTGCGGGAATACTTATCGGTGGTGGCGGATCCGCAGCACTTGGAAATGCCATTGTCGTTGGGTCCATGGCAGCCGGACAGTCGGTGGCCCTCGCTTTCAGCCGTGAAAATGAACTGCAGGCGGATCAACTGGCCTTTGATTATCTGAACCGCGCCGGCTATAGCAGCATGGGGCTTCTCACGTCGCTGAAAAAGATGCGAGACAAACAGTGGTTTGGAACAGATCAGATTCCAGATTATCTCATGACCCACCCTGCTTCTGAAGAACGTATGGGCTATATCGACACCCATGTAGCAAGTCATCAGCTGTCTGAAAATAATCACAGGCCTATCGATGAAGATGAATTTCGTTTTGTACGGGCAACACTTTCAGGGAAATACGGTAATGGGGAGAACGCACTGGCAGCATTTGATTCTCAGTTAAAAGCCTTTCCCGGAAACAGCATCGCACTCTATGGCAAGGGTCTGGCTCTGGCAAATCTCGGTGATTATCGAAATGCCGTCACTTATTTGAAGAAAGCATTGGAAAAAGATGCCCTCAATCCGGTTATGTTGAAAGAACTTGGGCGGGTCTATTTTTTATCGGGCCAATATCCAAAAGCGCTCCAGGCACTTGAGGGATCGGCCGGGTTGGCGCCGGAAGACAACGAAAGCCTTTTCTACCTTTCCCGTACCCACATGGAACTCGGAAACCTGGACAAAGCCACCGAGGGTTTTGATACGATTTTGAAAAGAAACCCCAAGGAAACAGAAATATACCGTTATATAGGCAATATATACGGTATGCAGGAAAAGACAGGGGAAGCACATTATTTTCTCGGTAAATACTATAAATTGAAAGGGCGCTGGAAGACGGCGAGCTTCCATCTGGAAAAAGCACTGCCCCTCATTAGCGATCCGAAGCAAAAAGAAGAGATCGAAACCATGCTAGAGCAGGTCGGAAAAAGAGCCAAAAGCGAAACAGGAGAAAAAGAAAGGAACTAGATATCCGGGCTAATGCTTGGAAGCACTACGATCAAAATGAGAAAACTGCATGGAAAACGTACCCCTGCCCTGCGTAGCCGATCTTAATGATGTTGAATAGCCAAACATCTGGGCCAGTGGGACGATGGCGCTGATCACCTGAAGACCGGTTTTAGAGGCAATTGACTCGATCTTTCCCCCGCGTGCATTCAAATCACCAATGACATCCCCCATAAAAGCCTCGGGAACAAACAGTTCCACCGTCATGATCGGATCGAGGAGGAATGGACCACCGCTGGACAGTGCCTCCTTGCAGGCCATGGATGCGCTCACCCTGAACGCCAGCTCCGATCCAACAGACTCTTTAAAGGAACCGCCGATAAGAACCACGGCCGCATCAACAACAGGATAACCCATGAGGACACCGCTTTCCAGCGACTCCATGACACCCGCTTCAATGGCCGGGATAAAGATATCCGGAATTTCCTTATTCCCGTGCCTGGCGGCAAAACTGTTTCCGGTCCCACGGGGTAGGGGGGCGATCTTCAACTTGACCTCACCAAAGTGCCTCTGTCCTGCCACTTCCTTGTCAAAAACAGCCAGACCTTCCGCTGGCTTTTCGATGGTTTCTCTGTAAACAACCTGGGGTTTTCCAACACTTACGCTGGTTTTGAATTCCCTGAGCATGCGGCTGATAATGATTTCCAGGTGCAGTTCACCCATACCCGATAAAATTGTCTGACCGGTATCCTGGTCCTCTTTGACATCCAGCGTCGGATCCTCCGCTATAAATTTTTGAAGGACCGCATCCAGTTTTTCCTGGTCCGCGTGAGTCTTGGGCTCAACCGCCACCGAAATTACCGGCTCATAAAACTCGATATTCTCCAGCAGAATGGGGTTCTCTCTCGTACAAAGTGTTTCCCCTGTTGAGGAATCTTTTAAGCCGACGACACCAACAATGCTACCAGCCCCGGTAGCATCGACCCGCTCCCTTTTATTGGCATGCATCCGCAGAATCCTGCTCAACTTTTCAGTTGTCTTTCGACTTGGATTGTAGACTTCCCCCCCGGCAGTCAACTTTCCGCTGTAGACCCGGACAAACGAAAGCTTACGGCCCTCCATCATGGAAACCTTGAAGATAATTGCCGATAGGGGCTTGGAGTCCAGGGCGGCACATTCTTTGTACTCGCCGGTTTCCGGATCTGTTCCCTTCACGGGCGGGATATCTGCCGGGCTGGGCAAAAAATCGACAATCGCATCAATAAGCGGTTGAATGCCTTTGTTCTTTAACGCCGCACCGCACAATACCGGCACAATCTTCGAATCGATTGTCGCATTCCGAATAGCGCCCTTTAAGGTAGACGCATCGATGTCCTCTTCTGAAAGATACGCCTCCATGATATCATCATCGACTTCCGCAAGTGTCTCTATCATCTTTTCGCGATGTTGTTGTGCCGCTTCCATCCATTCGGACGAGATGGGTTCAGAACTGAAGGTCTCTCCCAGTGTGTCATCATCCCATACGATCTGTTTCATCTGAATCAGGTCGATGACCCCACTGAACCTGTCTTCACTACCCATGGGGATCTGTATGATCAAAGGGTTCGCCCTGAGTCTTTCTCTCATCATATCAATGGTACCAAAGTAATCGGCACCGATCCTGTCGAGTTTGTTGACAAAGGCCATCTTGGGCACGAAATATTTGTCTGCCTGGCGCCATACGGTTTCAGACTGTGGCTCCACACCACCCACGGCACAGAATACACCGACAGCACCGTCCAACACACGTAAAGAGCGTTCAACTTCCATCGTGAAATCAACATGCCCGGGTGTGTCGATGATACCGATCTCAAAGCCTCTCCATTGGCAAGTTGTCACGGCTGACGTAATGGTAATACCTCTTTCCTGCTCGTCAGGCATCCAGTCCATGGTGGCTTCACCATCGTGAACTTCACCCATTTTATGCGAACTTCCCGTGTAGTATAAAATCCTTTCGGTAACCGTAGTCTTGCCGGCATCGATATGAGCTATAATACCTATATTCCGTATCTTATCTATTTTATTATTTTTTTTCATCTCACAAACAGCATATTGGCTTGAAAGGGAAAACGGAGATCAACATGTCCTGCAAGCGTTGCTTCCTCTTTTCCTTCCACCAGAATTCTCACGGTTTCAATTTCCGGAATATTTAATATCAACGAATTCACAATGGAATAAATTGTCATCAATTCTGATTTGGCGCCCCCCGGATGGTGCTCCCGAATCTCACGAGACAGGTCTACACAAGCGGTACGATCCTGTAAAATATAAAACCCCCTCAGAAGCGTCCCTTCTGGAATCGTCCGTTCCAGGGCCTTCTGAGGTCCTTCCAGCAAGGCATTTATGATCTGAAAACCCAACAATTCAGGGCGGATATGGGCTGAAAGGGATCTTTCCTCTGAAATTAAAAAAGAATTATCACTGTCTGAAAAATAGAGATGGACAATGATTCTGTCCGGCGATTTCTCAGAATGCGCCGGGTTCTCGCGTGCTACGGTTTTTTGGCCGGCGGGGTCTTCACAGCCCGCCCATAAAATCAGACACATGACACTAAACAGACAGATCAATGCGGGACGAATCGTTTTGTTGGCCTTAAGCACCATTTAGCCCATCCAGAGTTTCCCTATCAAAGATCTGGATTTTTATGTCAATATGGTGCTGATGTCAATAGAAAGGCGGATTCGGTGTTTTGCTGAAAGCGACAATATGTCGAGCAGGATGAATTTTTTATTGAAAGTTCTTTTGAGACGTATTATAGCAAACCAGATTTTATGGAAGCTCAAGGGGGGATATGAATGCATAAACGTTATCTGTTGATGGTAGGAGTCGCCATTCTTGCGATAGTCAGTTTCAGCCTGGTCCTCGCCGAAGAATCCGAGGACAGCATGTGCATCCCCATGGGCACAATTATCATCGAACCACCCGATGGGGTTGAGTCAAAGAGGACAGCCGTCGAATTTCCGCATGCAACTCATTTCAACTATTCATGCAATACCTGCCATCACAAATGGGATAGAGAAACACCTGTGCTTTCCTGCATGACCGCAAATTGTCATGACGTAGCGGTAAGCCCCAAGAAATCAGAGGGACACACGGTTGATCCTGAGCTGGCTATCCGATATTACAAGGCGGCCTATCACGACGCCTGCATCGGGTGCCATAAAAAAATCAAACAACAGAACAAGGCCATTGAAAATTCATACCGTTCCGCTACGACACCGATCCAGCCCAGCGGTCCCACAGGCTGTGCCGAGTGTCACCCCAAAGAATAAAAAAGTCGGCGGGATCCATGACCCCGCCGACTTTTTACCTTTCTAAGCTATCCTGGTCGTTATCCTTTTAACGAATACTTCTTCATGATGCCGTTGTAGTAGGCTTTTTCCGAAATGCTTCCCCAGGTCCCGATCTCCTTGGAAAACTTTTTAAAGGACTCGTTGACCTTTGTGGCCATGGGACTTTTGGCGGCCTCTTCTTCGACAACCGCTTCGGCCAGCGGCATCAATGCGCTGAGCACAGAATCGGGAAATGGAACCACCGGCACCTTGTGCTTATTGATCAAGGTCTGCAGGGCAGCTCCGTTGCGGGCATCGAACTGGGCGAGCACCCAGTGCTCATTTTCCACACAGACGGCGTCGATGATCTGCTGCAGATCCTTGGGAAGTGACTCGTAGGCCTTTTTATTGAAAAAATATTCCAGATAGGTTCCGGGCTCATGCCACCCCGGATAATAGTAATATTTGGCAGCCTTGTAAAAACCGAATCGCAGACCGTGCAACGGCCCGACCCACTCGGTGGCATCGAGAACACCACGCTCCAGAGATGTGAAAATTTCACCGCCCGGAAGCAGAACAACGGTTCCGCCCGCCTTGGCAATAACCTTTCCGCCCAAACCGGGGATTCTCATTTTAAGACCCTTAAAGTCGTCGATGGAATTGATTTTTTTGTTGAACCAGCCACCCATCTGTACCCCGGTGGAACCACCCGGTCTGGGGATGAGATTAAAGGGCGCATAGACTTCTTCCCACAGTTTCAGACCATCAGCACCATGAAACCATGCCGACATTCCCTGGGCATTCAACCCAAAGGGTACTGCCGCGAACCACTGGGTTGCCGGCTCTTTCCCGGCCCAGTAGTAGGACGCGCCGCTACCCACCTCAACCGTACCATCCGATACCGCCTGGAAGCTCTCCATGGCCGGTACCAGCTCGCCGGCTGCATATACCTTAATTTCCAGTCGTCCATCGGAGAGTTCGCCAATTCTTTTTGCCAGACGTTCACAACCTTCCTGAAGGACATCCAGCTTGGGAGGCCAGGTGGTGACCATTTTCCATTTGAATTTCTTTTTGGTTAAGGTAGCCAGTTTCCCCTTAAATTCTGCGACTTCATTTTTCAGTTTTTCAACCTCTGCCTGATCACCTTTTCCGCATCCCACTATGGCGGTTGACAATGCAGCACCAGCCCCAACCACCGCAGCTGTACCAACACCCGCTTTCTTCAGAAAATCACGTCTTTCCATAATTCCTCCTTAAATCAGATAAAATGAGGTTTAACCGGCACATCCTAAACACGTGCCGAAGATAACAGGCTATATGAAGAAAACATGGTTCTTTGCTAAACCATGAATAAAACTCTATTGCATTTTCGCTCTGAGTGTCAAGGACCGTATACCAGCTTGGGGAGCCAGGTGGCAAGTTGTGGAAATAAGACAACGATCGTCAGACCGATAAGTTGAAAAATGACAAAAGGGATGATTCCCCGATATATATGACCGGTTGTAACTTCAGGCGGTGTTACCGCTTTCAGGTAAAAAAGGGAAAAACCAAATGGCGGTGTCATGAACGAAGTCTGCAGGTTAACCGCCAGCAGAACACAAAACCAGATGGGGTCGAATCCGAACTCGATCATTATCGGCGCCAGCACCGGAACATGAATGAATGTTATTTCGATAAAATCGAGAAAAAAGCCGATGACAAAAATAAGCCCCATGACAATGGCCAGTACCATGCCCCGGGAGTACTGATCTGCCAGACCGCCCAAAAAACCCCGAACGAGATCATCCCCTCCAAGGCCGCGAAAAACCAGCCCAAATGCAGCTGCTCCACACAAGATAATGAAAACCATACAGGTGAGTTGCACGGTAGTGCGCATGACCTCTCTTAAAATATTGAGGGAAAACTTTCCGTTGGTCAAGGTCAGCACGATAGCACCCACCGCACCCACAGCGGCAGCTTCTGTCGGAGATGCTATTCCGGCAAAAATTGATCCCAGGACGGCAACCATTAAAAAGAGTGGTGGAAACATGGCCTTGCCCACGCGAGCCAGCAATTGTTTGCCGGAGATTTCCGCGAGCTCTTCCTGTGGGATGGCCGGTGCGATTTCAGGCCGGAAAAAAGCGACGATAGCGATATAAAGGATAAAGAGTCCCACCAAGATAAGCCCCGGTAGGATCGCACCCATAAACAGGTCACCCACGGAAACACCGACGATATCCCCGATAAGCACCAGAACGATACTGGGTGGAATAATCTGGCCAAGGGTGCCGGAAGCGGCAACCGTCCCTGTAGCGAGCTCTCTCTGATATCCGCGCTTTAACATGGTGGGAACCGCCAGCAACCCCATGGTGACAACCGTGGCACCCACTATGCCGGTGGATGCGCCAAGCAAAGCGCCCACGATAACAACGGAAATTGCCAATCCCCCGCGAATACGTCCAAAAAGGAGACCCATGGTATTGAGAAGGTCTTCGGCCAGACCCGAACGTTCCAGCATAACACCCATAAACACGAACAGGGGCACGGCGATCAGGGTCACATTGGTCATCCGACCCCAGATTCTCAATGGCAGTAGATTGAAAAAATCCCAGCCGAACCCGATCAATCCAAAGCAAAGGGACGTTCCCAGGAGCGTGAATGTGACGGGAAACCCGGCCATAAGCAGGATGGTCAATGCCAGAAACATCCAGGCAGGAAGATATTCCATCAGGACTTGACCTCCTCTGCCTTTTCCACACCCAGTATCTGGAGGAGGCTGTGAATGCCCAGAGATGTCCCTTGCAACAAAAGGAGGCAGAAGCCCGCTGGAATGGTTCCTTTTACGATAAAGCGGAAGGGAACGCCCCCTGGATCAGGCGAGCCTTCCATGATTGACCAGGAGGTGTAGACAAACTTGACAGACGTAACGATGACCATGACACAGCCGGGAAAAAGAAATAAAAGAACACCGATCAGATTGACCCAGGCTTTGGCGTTGGGACTGAGGCGCTGGTAAATGATATCCACCCGGACATGCCCGTCGTGGAGAAGTGTGTAACCCGCTCCGATGAGAAAGATAAAGGCAAACAGGTGCCACTCGAGTTCCTGGGTAAAGACAAAACTGGTGCGAAACATGTAACGCATTACCACATCGACAAAAATAACCAGCACCAAGCATAAGGTAACCCAGGCAACACCCCGGCCAACCCATTCATTTAAAACATCGATTCCTCTGGCAATTTTTAATAAAAATTTCATAGTGACAACAATGAATTATGACTTTTTTACCACCAACAGAGGTACTATAAGAAATGGAATTTTTTCAGTCAAACATAAACAATGGCGAGAAAAACCTTATTTTTTTATGCCCCGGCAAAAGAGGTCGAAAGCCAGTGCAAGTGTCGACTTCAAATAATCCTTGTCCTGGTTGATGACATTTTTACTTGCCTCCCATAAAATTACACCTGAAAACAGGGACCAGAAAATATCGGCAAGTGCGGTTGGATGGCGGTCGATAAAGACACCCTTTTCGATGCCCTCTTCAAAAATACTGGCAATGTGAGCCAGTGCCTTTTTTGACAAGGTCTTTATCTCCGTCAACAGTTCCGGTGAAAGGTGTTTTAAAGTTTCGCTGGATTGAAGATGAAACATATTGATAATAACCATCGGGTCGAACTCATAGACCTCGTACATGGCCTCGATAAGCCTGTCCAGTTTTTCAGACGGGTCCTCGCCATGATCCTGAATCACCTGAGCTACCCGGATGCTCAGAAACTGCAGAATTCTCAGGGAAAGAGATGCATATAACTCTTCCTTGTTTTTGAAGTAAAGATAAAGCGTCCCAGGGCTGAGCTCGGATTCCTTGGCGATATCTTCCATGGTTGTTTTGCTCAAGCCCTTTTTTGAAAATACGCGTTTTGCGGCTACAATGATCTGCTGCCGTCTTCTTTCTTTTTCTCTCTCTTTTCTCTCCTGTATACCCATATCCTGAACTTAATCCCTCACTAATATAAAAACATTTATGTATAAAACTCTTTATAACTTCTCTTAGTTGAAGTGGGTTTAAAACCTTCAATTCATTTCTTCGAATAAATTGCTCTTATTTCCCTGTTCCTTGAATGTTTTCATTTTATCCCGCATCTCATCCATGAGATCCTCCATGTCTTCCATAGACATTTTCATCCCTTCTTCGATCATGACATTGAATTCGGCATAAACCATTTCAATATCATCCAACTGGTTCATAATGTATTCACGCCCCTTAAAGCGCTTTGAAATTTCCGGATCCTTTGCAAGATCACCATAGCGGGAAAAAAGTCCGAAATGGCATTCCAGTCTTCGGCCGTAATAGGCAATTTCCCGGTTCAGTTCTCTCTGCTCATCGTTGATTTTTTCAATTCCCATGATACAGGATTCATACGCTGCGTCATCCCCGTTTTCTTTTGATTCGGCAGCTTTTTGCTTAAGTTGTTCTTTTGTGGTTTTCAAATCTGAGGCGCGATCCACAAGCGTCTTCAAGTGATCCCTTCTCCTGTAAATTTCATCATGCACGTATCTGCCGTACTTCTCACCATCTCCCAAAAAGTTTTCCCTCGATCTTGCCTGATCCCTGTCCCAGTCAGGCTTGAAATCAAGCTCGACCCGAATCTCTTTTTGTTCAAAGGAAACCTGAGTGCCCTGGTTGGAAACGAGGGTCTCCCGGGCTACCTCGCTGTCCACTTCCACCTCGCCTGAATTCACACGTACCAGCATGGTTCCGTCTTCATAAGATGCTGTTTCGAAGTCCGTCCCCCTGACACCACAGACAGCTGTGGGAGTCTGAACTTCAAAGACTTTTTTACGCAGTGCTTTCTTACTGATTTTGTTCCATAATTTACCGAAGAAAAGCAGGACTGAATGTTTTTTTTCCACCGGTGATATCATGGTGCTCAAAGCAATCTTGCTGTTGGCGTGGACACGAATAATGCTGTCATCAGCCAGCCTGATAAGCCCCCTGCTGTTATCTCCCGTGGTGATGGTATCTCCGAAAAACACTTCCATACCAGGTTTTGCCGTCAGCCGAACTGTCTGTTTGGCTCTTTGAATTTCCATGAGGCCGGTCACTCTTTTAACCTGGCCCATCGCAGATTCTTCCGCCATAACAACGGTTGCCGGATGAAGAAAAAACAGCCCCATCAGTATACAGAAAAGATACCCATTTTTTTTCATTCGCCGGACTCCTGATTGTCTGCGCCGAGACAATCCCTAACCCTTATCCAATAAAAACAGATAGTTTGTTGTTCCTGGCATTGACCTGCTGAATCTTAACCCGCACCAAATCTTCGGGCTTTAAATTAATACCGCCGGATAAGGGAAGATCGCACTCGAGCATAAAGTCTTTGAGAAGAATTGAATATGCATTTCGTTTTTTGCTGATGACGATTGCCTCTGTCCTTTCGCCAATCAGCGTTTCGAGATGTTTGAGAAGCCAGTACCGGTTGCGATTGTACTGAATTCGTGAAACAACGCCCATGCTCAGGCCAAGCGTCTGGATCAAACGATCAATTTCCTCTTTTGTATACGGTTTGTCAAGCCCCAGAACAGCTCTTATCTGTCTTTGTGTCACCAAATCAAAATATTTCCTGATAGGTGATGTTGCGGTCACGTAGGCTTCCAGACCCAGGCCGGTATGATGACCGGCCTCATGGCCCAGGACAAACCGACTGAGCAATTTTCGCTGAGCCCAGTTTTGATAGAGTGTGCCATCGCTGTTTTTATAGAGGCGGCCCCGAGGTTCTGGTTGAGATCTGAAAATCGCCGGGACTTTGTGATCGGATAAAAATTTGGCCATAAGCCAGTTGGCCATTATCATCAACTCCGCCACCAGCATTCTGCTGGGGCTTTCGCGGTTGATTCTGCTGACAGCGGGAGTCCCTTCCGGATTAACCCATATACTGATTTCAGGAAGTGTGATCTGGAGCGCTCCCTGCGCGAGTCGTTTTTGCCGGAACTTTTTGGCAATATCGTAGAGCATCCGAATTTCTTCGTCTTCCTCGGTAACGGTATTGACATCATAGTAAGACAGCTGCCGTTGTACGGTAATCAGACTCGGCACAATCTCAACATCGACAATATTTCCAAAACTGCCGATCTGAACAAAGGTACTGATGGCCGGTCGAAGCTCACCTGCCTTCAGACTGCAGAGGCCTTCGGCAAGACCGGGAGGGATCATGGGTATTTTTCTATCCGGTGTATAGATGGAAGATGCCCTATTGACAGCCTCCTGGTCAACCAGGCTGTCTTTTTTAATAAAATGCCCCACGTCGGAAATATGGATGCCCAGCCGATAGTGGTCATTCGATTTCTCAATGCTCAGGGCATCGTCATAATCGAGAGTTGCCTGCCCGTCTATGGTTATCAGGGGAAGGTCCGTTAAATTGACACGCTTGGCCCCGTAGGTGGTTTCGGTATTTGAGTAATAAGCGTCTTTAACCAGCCTCTCGGCGCTTTTATTGACATCTTCAGGAAAATCAGACGATATGCCAAACCGAATGAGATCCAGGTTTTCATCCTTGTCCCAGACACCGAGTTTGACAAAAACCTGAAGAAGTCTGCTGTCCTCCATGCCGATACCCACCTCCCTAAGGATCCTTTTGGCCAATGAGTAGTATCGACTTTCCTTCTGATTCAGGTAGGCCGTTTTCAGTATTTCTGTAATATCCTTCTTTTCTTCTTCGGAAAGATCAAAGGGAGGAAGACTCTCATTATGGACAAGATGCTTTATCCAATGGCTACCGTTGGTAACGATCCGCTCGATACGCGCATTTTCCTTATCGCGATTGTCCAGTTGGATGACCTTTTCCTCGGTGTGGGGAAAAAATCGGCTGCCATTAAATTTAAAATAAAGCCTGTTGTTAAAAAAAGCCCTGACCACTGCAGATTCGTGATCAGCGGAAGGGTTCTCGGGAAAACAGAGCTCAGTCATGGTCTCAAGGTCAATCCATTCCTGCTCGGAATTCAGAACTTCCCATAATTCCTTGACGTTTACATGATCAATCAGGGCTTTTCGCCTGCTGGAAACTTCCCTGAGGGTGTCCACCAAGGCCTCCCTGCTCAGGGAAAGATCCAGATGGCGGTTGCATCGGTGTGACAATCGATCGGCCGAAAGTTTGACCTCACGATTGGCTTCGGTCAAAAGGCGCAACCTCAGTTTTTTTATCTCTAAAATGACCGCGCACACCATCTTTTGGCGGTCAATAAATTCCACAACATTTCCCAATTCCATAAGAAAACACATTAACAAGCACGGGCATGAAAGTCAATGTCTCCAAACGGTTGATCAATTGTATTTCAAGTCCCTAAACAAGTGTGATTGCACCTTCTTGAAGAATCATGTAATAAAAATGACGATCCGCTAGGGATCATCGATTTTAATCCTCTTATGTTCGTATATACAGCCATGACACCGGTACAATTGATAAAACCATATTTTGTCGAAAACCGACGACTTATTTTGATCGGATTTTTATGCTTGATCCTGGTTGACCTGTTACAACTCTTTGTGCCACGAATTATCAAGAGGGTGGTGGACGACCTGACAGCGTTTCAAATCAACATATACGATCTGGTGGTTTACACTGCCTGTATCAGCGGTATCGGTATCGCCATCGGCCTGTTCCGCTACCTGTGGCGACGCTGTCTCCTGGGGACATCCCGGCGCGTCGAGGAAGGCCTTCGCAACCAACTGTTTACCCATATAGAAACCCTCTCGGCCACCTATTTTGACAAGACCCAGACCGGTGATCTCATGGCAAGGGCAACCAATGACATCCAGCAGGTACGCATGGCAACAGGGATGGGCATGGTCGCGCTGAACGATGCCATTGTTCTGGGCGCTGCCGCCATCGGTTTCATGGCCTATATCAATGTTCGTCTGACACTTTTTGTCCTGATACCGATGCCGTTCATCGTCTTCGGCACCCGATTTTTCGGCAAGCAGATGCATCGGCGCTACCAGGATGTCCAAGGATCTTTTGCAGACCTGACCGAAGGTGTCCGGGAGCGTTTAACCGGTATCCGGATTGTCAAAGCGTACGGCACAGAAACAACGGAACAGCGCCAGATCGAACAGTTGTCCGGAGAGTATCTTCAGAAAAACCTGAAGCTTGTGGCCATTACCGGGTCTTTTTTTCCTTTGATGCTTCTTTTTTCAAACACAAGCCTGGCCATTGTCCTGTACCTGGGGGGCAGGCAAACCATTTTGCAAGAAATTACAACCGGTGACTTTGTTGCTTTTATCAGCTACTTAGGCCTTCTGACATGGCCCATGATGGCCATGGGGTGGGTGACCAACCTCATCCAGCGCGGGCGGGCTTCACTGGACCGGATCCATGCGGTATTGCAGACACTTCCGGATATCACCGATACTGAGAATGCCGTCCCTATTCAAAAAGCGACAGGACGACTTCGGTTCAATCATGTGGGACTGTCTTTTAATAAAGCAGGGCCACCGGCTCTTTCCAATATCCAGATAAAGATTGATCCGGGAAAAACACTGGGCATCATCGGACCACCCGGGAGTGGCAAAACATCTCTTTTGAATCTGGTTCTGCGCTTTTACGATCCAACCGAAGGTAATATTTCCATGGACGGGGTGGATATTCGTTCCCTCCGCCTTTCTGATATGAGATCCCAAATCGCCTATGTACCGCAGGAACCCTTCATGTTCGCCGGCACCATTATAGAAAATCTTACGTTGGGCGACAGGGCTTATTCTCGAGACAAGATCGAACAGGCGGCAGAACTGGCCTCTATTCACACGACCATCCAATCTTTTCCCCTCGGTTTTGAAACCGTAGTGGGTGAAAGGGGCATTATTCTCTCCGGTGGTCAGAAACAGCGTATCGCCCTGGCACGTGCGCTGTTAGGCCACCGGCCGTTTTTACTTCTGGACGACCCCATCAGTCAAGTGGACACAGATACCGGAACCAGAATTATCGACACCATCCGGTCGCTGGCAGACCAAAGAACGATCCTGATTGTCTCTCATCGTATTGCAGCCCTAAGGTTTGCAGACCGGATAATGTCTATGAACAAGGGTCAAATCATCGAATACGGCACCCATGAAGAACTGATGCTCAACGATAAGTATTATGCCCGTACGTTTCGGCTGCAGGAAATCCATTATGCGACATGACATGGGATACTTTGAAGAAAAAAAGCTGGGGAAGTCATATGACACAAGACTTCTCAAACGGCTTTTCCCCTTTTTGAAACCATACCATTTGATGATTCTGATATCTATTTTTCTGGTCATGCTGATCACGCTCCTCGACCTGGCGATCCCCTATGTTACCAAGGTCGCCATCGATCAATACATCGTCCCTAAAATGGACACCGCGGCTCTCAATAAAATGAAACCGGGTAAGACGGCACCACCATCCCGCTACTTGAAAATAAAACCAGGAAACCCCGGGGTCCAAACGATCATTGAAAACCATCCCGAATTATTTGAAAAAAAAGATCAATGGATCCTTATTTCATACCAGCATCTATCCGGGCTCGAACCTGAGGATATCGCTGTTTTGAGAAAAGACGACCTGGCCGGCATCGGTCGTATCGGTGCTATTTTCCTGGTAATCATCATCCTCAATTTTGGCCTCAATTTCCTGCAGAAAATCATCATGGAATACACCGGCTACAGGATGATGAACGACCTCCGGTTGACTCTCTTCCACCATATCCAGCACCTCTCCATGCCTTTTTTTACCCAAAACCCGGTCGGTCGCCTCGTTACCAGGGTTACCAACGACATCCAGAATATGCATGAACTTTTCACCTCCGTAATATCGCTTGTTTTTAAAGATCTGTTCCTGCTGGGGGGTATCGCCACTGTCCTGCTCATCATGAACTGGAAACTTGCGCTGGTGTCGTTTCTAGTACTTCCCCTGGTTGGCTACACGAGCTTCGCTTTTTCAGGCCATATCCGTGATGCCTTCAGGGTGCTGAGAATAAAGGTTGCCGAAATCAATACTACCCTTTCGGAAATGATTGACGGTATCAGCGTGATCCAGTCTTTTGGCAAAGAAAACGTGGCCGCCGATAATTTTTCCCGACTGAATCATGAAAACTATCTGGCCGGTATGCGCCAAATAAATGTCCTGGCCGTGTTTATGCCTCTTATAGAAGTATTCGGGATTGCCACAGTCTCGGTCATTATTTTTTATGGTGGTAAAAATGTCCTCCAGGGGGAGATCAGCCTCGGTGTTCTGGTGGCATTTATTTCCTATATGCGCATGTTTTTCAGACCCATTCGGGATCTGGCGGAAAAATTCAACATCCTGCAAAATGCCCTGGCGTCGGCTGAACGAATCTTTCTAATTCTCGATACAAACAATTCCATTGACGGGGTTGAAAGCGAATCGGACAACATACAGCCATATAGCGACCTGAATGTTTTTGAGAAGATAGACACCCTTGCGCTGGAAGATGTATCATTTTCCTATATGCCGTCGGAACCAGTTTTGAAAAATATTTCTCTAAGCCTCCGGACGGGTGAAACCACAGCAATAATTGGTGCGACAGGCTCCGGCAAAACATCCATTGTCAACCTCATCATGAAGTTTTATGATCCCGTCTCCGGCAACATTCTTTTGAATGGCCAGGATATTAGACAGATCCCTGCATCACGATACCGATCCAAAATCGCACTGGTTACCCAAGACCCCTTTTTGTTCACAGACACCATTTTTGCCAATATCTGGCGGGATCGACAGGATGTTTCTGAAAAAGAGATTGGCCGTGTCCTGTCAGCGGCAAATTGCAGGGAACTGATCCAAGAACAGCCGAATGGTATCCAAACTATTTTAACCAGGGGGGGCACTTCTCTGTCGAGTGGTGAACGGCAGCTGATATCAATTGCTCGGGCATTCGCGCGGGTCCCGGAATTGATTATTCTGGATGAGGCCACATCCTATATCGATTCCCTGACCGAAGATGTCATTCAGGACGCTCTTTCCAAACTGATGACAGGAAGAACCGCCCTGGTGATCGCCCACAGACTCTCCACGGTGAGACATGCCGACAATATCGTCGTCATCGACAAAGGCGGCATTCTGGAAACCGGAAACCATGACACCCTCATGGAAAGGCGGGGTTCTTATTTCCGAATGAATCATCTGCAGCATTGTTTAGGTGAAACTTGTTAGCCCGATGCCCGCCGCCCCTATTTTCCCGATGCTGAAATGACAGTTATTGCTTGCCAAATCCATCTTCCCATGATAGCGAATAAGGCTATCAATTCTGATCGGCTCTCCACCCTCGACAGTACGTAGGCAGGGTTATACAATTTGTCCAAGAAGAACCACGGTACATAGGAAGTATTGTTATTTGTTTTAGTGCATTCCTTAAAACTCATTAATATGAAGGAGGCTTAACCAATGGCATACAATGCAGTAGAAATGGCTGACTGGCAGATTTCGGAAGCGGCAGAAAAAAACATGCCCACACCGGACGAATGGCGGGACAAACTAGGTCTCAAACCCGAAGAAGTTCTTCCCATGGGCAGGCTGGCAAAACTTGATTTTCTCAAAATTATCGATCGCCTGGAAGACCAACCCGATGGAAAATACATTGAGGTGACGGCCATAACGCCAACGCCGCTTGGCGAAGGAAAAAGCACCACGTCCTGTGGTCTCATGGAAGGTCTTGGTATGCGCGGTAAGAATGTGGGTGGTGCACTGAGACAGCCCTCGGGCGGACCAACCATGAACGTGAAAGGGACGGCCGCAGGTGGCGGAAATTCTCTGCTGATTCCCATGACGGAGTTTTCCCTGGGTCTTACCGGTGACATCAACGATATCATGAATGCCCACAACCTGGCCATGGTGGCAATGACGTCACGTATGCAGCACGAACGAAATTACAACGACGAACAACTGCAACGTCTGACAGGCATGCCGCGCTTGGACATCGATCCCACCCGCGTGGAGATGGGCTGGATCATCGACTTCTGTGCCCAGGCACTGCGTAACATCATTATCGGTATCGGTGGACGTTTCGACGGATTCACCATGCAATCCAAATTCGGTATCGCAGTAGGTTCCGAGTGTATGGCCATTCTGTCGGTTATCCGCGATCTGGCCGATCTGAAAGAGCGGCTCAACAATATCACGGTGGCATTTGACAAGAACGGCAAACCGGTAACCACCGGAGATCTCGAAGTCGGCAACGCCATGACCGCTTTTATGCGCAACACCATCAACCCCACCATGATGTGCACCGCCGAATACAACCCCTGCATGGTGCATGCTGGGCCGTTTGCCAATATCGCCGTAGGCCAGTCCTCCATTATTGCCGACCGTGTTGGTTTGAAACTGTTCGACTATCATGTCACTGAATCAGGTTTTGGGGCCGATATCGGCTTTGAAAAATTCTGGAACGTCAAATCCCGCTTCAGCGGGTTGAAACCCCACGTATCGGTTCTGACCACCACCATCCGTGCGCTGAAAAGCCATGGCGGCGGGCCCAAAGTGACACCTGGCATCGCCATGCCGGATGAGTACACCCAGGAGAATGTCGGCATGGTTGAAAAGGGCTGCATAAACATGGTGCATCACATCAACACCATTCGCAAGGCCGGAATCAACCCGGTGGTCTGTATCAACCGTTTCTACACAGATACGGATGAAGAGTGCAATGTTGTCCGCAGAGCAGCCGAAGCAGCTGGTGCCCGCTGTGCCGAATCCAAGCACTGGGAAAAAGGCGGTGAGGGCGCCCTGGAATTTGCCGATGCCGTGGTCGATGCATGTGAGGAAGAAAACGAATTTAAATTCCTCTATCCACTGGAGATGAAACTGCGCGATCGCGTTGACATCATCGCCAAGGAAGTCTACGGTGCCGATGGTGTGACCTGGACCCCGGAAGCCGAAGCCAAGGCTAAAATGCTCGAGAACGACCCAAAATACGCCGACTTTGCAACCATGATGGTCAAAACCCATCTCAGCTTGAGTGCCGATCCGACACTCAAGGGTGCGCCCAAAGGCTGGACCTTGCCAGTGCGTGACGTGCTGATCTACTCAGGAGCCAAGTTCCTCTGCCCCTGCGCCGGTACCATCAGTCTGATGCCGGGAACCGGTTCAAACCCCGCCTACAGGCGTGTGGATGTAGATGTCAAGAGTGGACAGGTTAGCGGACTTTTTTAGGCCTCTAACCATATAGTGATCACCCATAGGGTCCGGAAATATTTTCCGGACCCTATTTTTTCTTTTAGTGCATTTGTCAAAACAATGCGCTGGTTACTTCGTATATGGGAACCCCTGGAGCTGTGGGACTTATTCACAGCATGTTTATGATAAATTGCAGTATTTAAATAAAGAAATGACTGAAAAAATGTGTGTACTACTCATCAATCCCTATTATCCAATTTCGGAAACACCTTCGCCCCCTCTGGGGCTAGCATTCCTGGCGGCTGTGCTTGAAGCCGCCGGCATCGAGGTTCAGATCCTCGACCTGGTGGTCTACCCTTACTCCAAAGAACGCCTGGCCAGAACCTTGAAAGCATTCGATCCCCAGTTCGTGGGTGCAACGGCCGTGACCATGAATTTTGAACATGCCGCCGGTGTCCTCAGAGATGTCAAGGCTATCGCGCCCAACATTCTCACTGTGATGGGTGGACCACACGTCACGTTTTGTGCCTCCGACACCCTGCAATCCTGCCCGGAAATCGATTTTATCGTCATGGGAGAAGGGGAAGAAACACTCGTCGAACTGGTGATGGCTCTTCAGCAGGGTGAAAACCCGGGTAACATCAAAGGCCTGGCTTATCAGGACCACGGCGGGATAATTTTAACCCCGCCCAGGGACCTTATCCAAAACATCGACGCTTTACCTGAACCCGCCAGACATCTGATCCCCCTTGGAAGATATCGGGCGCTGGGCTTACCCATCAGCATGACAACCAGCAGGGGATGTCCCTTTCAATGCATTTTCTGTGTGGGCAGAAAAATGGTCGGCGCCAAGGTCAGGTACAGAAATCCAAAAAAAGTCGTCGATGAACTGGCTTATCTGAGCACCCTTGGTTTTCACCAGATCAATATTGCGGACGATCTTTTTACGGCTTCCAAAAAGCACTGTATGGCGGTTTGTGATGAAATTCTCCAGCGTCAACTCAAGATTCAATGGACATCCTTTGCCAGAGTCGACACCGTTTCACGTCCGGCATTGGAGAAAATGAAACAGGCCGGATGCACGGCCGTAAGTTTCGGCGTCGAATCAGGAAGCCCTGAAATCCTTACCACCATCAAAAAAGGCATCACCCTGAATCAGGTTATTGATGCTGTAAGCATGTGTAACGATGTGGGTGTCACCCCCCAGGCATCATTCATTCTTGGCCTCCCGGGTGAGACATTGCAAACCCTGCAACAAACCGTTGCCTTTGCCAAACGTCTCAAAAGCATGGGTGTCCTGCATGGCTATCACCTTCTGGCACCCTTTCCAGGTACGGATGTCAGGGAAAACAGCCAGTCCTACGATATCCAGATCATGAGCAATGACTGGAATGACTACCATGCCAATCAGGCCATTGTCAGGACAGAGGCCGTTGATCAGCAGACCCTGGACAACATCGTCAAAGACTGGCAGAAAAATTTCGACATCTGGCTCGATGACATTAAAAAACGCCGTGACAATGGTGAGGCCAGCGAGGAAGAAACCTGGCCCCTCACCAACCTGGAACATATCGTTCTGATTTACGACCTGATGATCAAAGAAGTGATTGAAAAAATGGGCTGGCTTCCCTGTAAAAAATCAAACAGCCCAGATAAAACCGAACTGGATCAGCTGGCAGATCTCGTGAACGGAACCATTCCGCACACATTGGAACAGATCCGTAAAACACTTAAAGTTGCCATTGAAAAAAATTATTTGACCAGGGAACAAAAAAAAGGGCAGTACCGTTGGAAATGGGTAGATTATCTATGAAGATTATTGTTTTTCAACAAAACCGGCGAGGTGAAAGCAAGATTGCCGGTATCCAAAAATATGGCGGTGACCAATTTCAAATGGAGATTATCTCCATTGAAAACGATCTTCCCCCGGTCATCGATGACGCCAGGCAATACCTGCCAAAAAAAATTGTAGCAGACCTTGTCTTGGATTTTCTGCAGCACCCTGACCTGTCTTATGATCTGGCCGAAATCTGTTCCCAAAAGAAAATCCCACTGGTGGCTTCCGGGAAAAAACATCACCCCAGCCATGTCATCACCCCGCCCACCTGATGCGGTCTTGCCCGGCAGGATTGCCTGGGAACGTACGGTGACCTATTCGGTTCACCGGAACTGGATGTCGAGATAACAGAGGCCAATAAAATCAAAAAGATTTCCGTCAGAAGAGGTGCGCCCTGTGGTGCCACCTGGGAAGCCGCCTCGCGAATTATCGGATGCGATATATCGGAAGCGCCCACGCGCATAGGACTGGAGGTTCAGTTTTTCTGCAGCGCGGACCCGGCCGGTTGGGACCCTATTTACGGGAAAAGCCCGGTTCATTTTGCCGGTCACATCCATCGTGCCGCTTTAACAAAAGCCATCGACAAAAAGAAGACCAAATGAAACATTCTCTCAAAAATAGAATTGCCCGACAGTCGCCACTTGTGGGGACCCTGGTGACACTGCCATCACCAGAAATTGTCGAAATCCTCTGTTCTGCGGGATTTGAATGGCTTTTTATTGACCTTGAACACAGCGCTCTGGGCATCAAGGATGCCCAAGCCCTCCTTCAAGCGGCTAACCCACAAGTTGAGTGCGTTATACGCGTGCCGTTAAATGACGAGGTCTGGATAAAAAAAAGCCTTGATATCGGCGTATCAGGTATCGTTGTGCCCCAGATTCAAACGGCTGAAGAAGCTGCCCGGGCTGTTCGATGGTGCAAATACCCCCCTGAGGGTTCCCGCAGTGCAGGTATTGCCAGGGCACAAGGCTATGGTGCCCATTTCAAAACCTACGTTGAATCCGCAAATGCAGAAACAGCCATAATTTTGCAGATTGAGCATATCATGGCCATTCAGAACATTGAATCAATCGTCAGCATACCCGGTATTGACTGCCTGTTCATTGGTCCTTACGACCTCTCGGTCAGCATGGGAAAAACAGGTCTGGTAAATGATCCCGAGGTCCAAGATGCCATATCAAAGATAAAAAAGTGCGCGGATAAGGCGAACATCCCCACGGGCATTTTCGGGGCAAACCCTGAGGCAGTTAAACCATATGTTGAAGAGGGCTATACATTAATTGCTGTCGGGATAGACACAATGATCCTTGGAGAGGCCGCAAAAAAAATAGCTGACGCATCACGCTGATGGATCTTGCAGTGCTCCTGCATGCTTTTTCAGCAAACCCCGCAACTGATCGTAGGTCAATCCCAGTTGTTTGGCCGCTTTTTTCTGATTGTATCTGGATTCCTCAAGAGCTCTCTTTAGCAATTGAACTTCAAGTTTTTTCACCGCTTCTTTCAGATGCAGCGATGTCAAGTCGGGTTCTTGTGTGTTGACAATCGGCGCTTCTTTCTCCAGAACCACACCATTCAGAGATGTCGCATAGGGCGAATTAAATGGGTTGAAGTCCATCTCCGTAATAGGGAAAAACTCGGTTCTGTACACAGCTCTTTCTACCACGTTTTTCAATTCACGCACATTGCCCGGCCAGGCATACTGTTCCATCATGCGCGTTGCCTCCCTGCTAAAAACAGGCGTCTCCTCTCGACCGAGTTCAAAGGCCATTCTGTGGGCAAAATGGTCCGCCAGGAGCAAAATATCTCCCTTCCGCTCTCTCAAGGGCGGCAAAAACAACACCTCGAAGGAAAGACGATCCAATAAATCCTGCTTGAACAGACCCCTGGCTGTCAGGGCTAGCAAATCTGCGTTGGTGGCCCCCACCAGACGTACGTCCACATCAACAGGTGCTGCACCCCCGACTCTCTCAAAGGTGCCGTACTCCACGACCCGCAGAATTTTTTCCTGAACCTCCAAAGGGATGCTGCCGATTTCGTCCAGGAATAGGGTGCCCCTTTCGGCGGTCTCGAACCGGCCCTTGCGTGACTGGAAAGCACCGGTAAAAGCCCCTTTTTCGTGCCCGAAGAGCTCCGTTTCGATTAAAGAGGGGGTCAGGGCAGCACAATTAAGGGCAATCAGTGGTTCCTGCCAGCGTTGTGACAGGTAGTGCAGCCGCATGGCAGCGAGCTCCTTGCCGGTCCCCCTTTCACCCAGAAGAAGCACCGGCCGGTTGACGGAGGCTACCTTTGAAAGGGATTCCTGGAACATTAGAAAAGCTTCCGATTGCCCGATGGCTCCGACCCCGGGTGTCGGTGTTGAAAATTTCGATGAGGAAGGACCCATATTGGTATTTTTACTTTTCTAATGGTTTTATTTACTTATTAATGGTCATATTTACCATACCACCCCTGATGTGTCAATCATATATTTCCACAAAATATCAGGTGGTTATCCTGTTTTCATCGTCTGGCACACAATATGCTATAGAAGATATGCAAGAATGAAACAGCCACGGTGGTGCCCATCAAGCCACATACACACCACCACAGCTTATGGCTAAGGGCTTTTACCAAAACGGAGGTTACACCATGGGTATTTTTACACGATTTCGAGATATTGTCAGTTCCAATATCAATGCCATGCTGGACAAGGCCGAAGACCCCGAAAAATTAATCAAACTCATGATACAAGAGATGGAGGATACCCTGATCGAACTGAAGGCCTCCTGTGCCGGTGTCATCGCCGGTCGTAAAAAGCATCAGCGCCGGCTAGACAATATTGCCGCACGTCAAGAACAGTGGCAGGCACGTGCAAGCCTGGCGGTCAACCGAGGTCGGGATGACCTGGCACGTGAAGCACTGAGTGAAAAACGCCGCTTTGCGGAGATGGTGGCGTCCCTGAAACAGAATCTTCTGGAACATGATGACATGGTCCGCAAATACCATGAAGACATCACCCTCCTGGAAGACAAACTGCACACAGCAAGGGAAAAGCAGGGACTCCTTATTCAGCGCCATGTTCATGCCAGAAAGAAACGACGTGCCCAGGAAGAAATTCGCCGGGTGGACAACTTTGAAACCATTGTCAGATTTGACCATCTTGAAAATCGCATTGACAGGATGGAAGCAGAGGCCGACCTGGTGAATTTTGGAAAAAAGCCGACTGTTGAAGAAGAATTTGACAACCTGGTCCTGGATGATGGTATAGAAAAGGAACTTGCAGCGCTGAAATCTTCGCAAAAAAAACCCGGAGACAGATCCTGACGAATCCTGAAAGGGCATCATCCTCTTCCGGGGAAATCGCTCTACCTTGCGCCAACAGGCCTAACCACCGGATATTGGAGTACCGAAAATATGAATGCAATCATCATCGTGACCATCGTTTTCAGCAGCATTATCATCATACTGGGCATGATAACTGGAACCATTCTCATGACCATTAAAATGAGGCATGGCGGCGTATCGCGCAAAAGCCGACAGCACTACGACGAAGAAACCCGCATGATACAGGAAATCTATCATGGCTTGACCCAAATGGAAAAACGGGTGGAAAGCCTGGAAACCATTCTCATGGAAAGCCAGGGAAAGGAAACATCTTCATGAAAAAATTCATATACTCACATGGCCGTGGCCTTTATCGATCCCGTAACGGCATCATTCTCGGTGTTTGCCAGGGGATAGCAGATTATTTTGATTTAAAAGCCTTCTGGATCCGGGTCATTGTTCTGGTTTTTTTTCTTGCCAGCGGCATCTGGCCCATACTGGTTCTCTATTTTGTTGCTTCTTTGCTGATGAAACCAGAACCTGTCAGACCCATTGAATCAGAAGGGGAACAGGAATTTTACGACAGCTATACATCATCCAGACCAAGAGCGGCCAGTCGATTGAAACGCCGCTTTCACAACCTGGATTCGCGCATTCAGCGCATGGAAGACATGGTAACAGCTCGCGAGTTTGAGTGGGATAGGAAGCTTAACAGGTAAACCCAACCATTTCAGGCAGCGATCTTACCGCATTCCCTGTAGCTTGCTGCAGGGTTAGCGAGCGAATCCAAATTAGACAGAATTCCTTACGGTCGAAGATTCCTCGTAGCTTGCTGCGAGGTTCTTCAATATTCCTTATATCGCGTATGAAAACAGAGCAAACACTGGATGAGCAGTTACGCCGCATTGAGGGATGCGGCTACAAGGCCTACAAGGAAATCAAGGGTGAATACCGATTTCCAGGCTTTATGCTCATCATCGATCATGTGCAGGGCGACCCGTTTGCCACGCCCTCCAGAATTCGGGTGCGGGTTGACAGAGAAGCGTCCGGCTTTTCCCAGGAACTTTCGGCAAACAATAGCCGAAAAGTCGCCCTGTGCGATTATTTAACCCGTATATTTTACCAGAATTGCAAGCGATACTCACAAGGCAGCCGTGGAACCGGCAAGAGCGGTTTGATTGTCATTGACCGACCAGGGCAGGAGATTCTTGAATCGACAGCCATGGTCGCCAACGATCAATGGATTGAGGCGCGATTTTTCATGGGACTACCGGCTCAGGGCCGGCGAATTGCAGGAAAAAATGCGGCAATCATGTTTTTTGAGGAGCTTCCGAAAATTGTCCGGGCATCTCTCTTTTTAAAGAACCTGGACGCCGCCAGTCTTCAGACGCATATTGAAATCGCCGAAGATGCGGATGTCTTGAGAGACAGGCTTCACCAACTAGACTTGATTGGTTTTGTGGCTGACAACGCCCTTCTTCCACGCGCCAGCGGCATCAATCCGGCGCCCATGACAGATGATCGCGTTGTGGCGTTTCAATCACCCGGCACCCTGCAAAATAAAATCCTGCTCCCCAACAGCGGCAGCATCACCGGCATGGGCATACCCAAAGGGGTGACACTCATCGCGGGTGGCGGATATCATGGCAAGTCCACACTGCTCGATGCGCTGGAACTGGGGATATATAACCACATCCCCAATGACGGCAGGGAACGGGTGATAACAGTGGCCAACACCGTCAAGATCCGATCCGCCGACGGTCGGAATATCGTCGGGACGGACATATCACCGTTTATCAACAATCTACCCTTTGGAAGAGACACCACTTCCTTTTCAACAAAAAATGCCAGTGGCAGCACATCACAGGCCGCTAACATCTCAGAGGCCCTGGAAGCAGGCGCCCGGGTCCTCCTGTTGGATGAGGATACCTCGGCCACCAATTTCATGATCCGTGATCATCGTATGCAGCAGCTGGTTGCCAAAGACAAGGAACCCATCACGCCTTTCATCGATAAAGTCCGGCAGCTGTATGATGAAAAAGGTGTCTCCACGGTGCTGGTCATGGGTGGCTCCGGTGATTATTTTTCCGTAGCCCACCAGGTGATTCAAATGACGTCCTACGTCCCCGAAGATGTCACCCAGAAAGCACATCACATCGCAGCAGCCCACGCAACTGGGCGTTTAAAAGAAGGAGGGAATACATTTGGAAAACTCAAAAAGCGGAAACCCATAGCTGACGGCGTCAACCCCTATCGCGGAAAGTATCGCCTAAAGATATCAGCTCCCCGAACAGACGAAATTCTATTCGGAGAAACCCTCATTAATATGAGAGATGTGGATCAAATCGTCCATATCTCCCAGACCCGGGGCATCGGCCACGCCATATACCATGCCGTTCGATACATGGATGGAAAGCGAACCTTAAAAGAAGTGGTGGACCGGGTGATAAAAGATATCGATGACAACAGCCTCGATATCCTCACCCCATACGTGACCGGGGACATCACCCGCTTCAGGCATTTTGAATTAACCGCCGCCATCAATCGCATGCGGACACTAATGGTGACGTAGATAGATCCTGATATGCCCTTTTGAAAAAAACATGGAACCCCTGGAACCGTGGGCTCCCGGAATATATTTACGATAATCCCTAAAACTGCGTGTTATGGGTCTATCCCTCCGCTGTTTTTTCAAGCTCATCCAGTTTTTCAGGTTCCGAAACAGCAATGTCCACCAGGCTCTTGGGAATGGAGCTCTGCTCGCACATAACCCTGATTTCTTTCTCCTGATCGCTGAATTCCATTATTTCGCGAATGGACTCGATGTAATCGAGCATCTCCTCCGCCGGTATATTTTCCAGGGCGGGTCCTGCAGCCGCATCCTTTTTCCGTGCGGCCTCTTCTTCCGCCAGCCTTTGTTTTTCCTTTAGCTCCTCTTCCATGGCCTGCTTAACGACATCGATGGCGCCCTGGTCAACTTTCGCCATTTCGATAATCAGTTCTTCAGAGACATTATTCTCAATCAGGTGCTTCACCTTTTCTTCGTCGGGCTTACCCTCCACCTTCCCGAGCAGCGTTGCTACCCTTGCTCTCTCTGCACGTTCCTCTTCCATCTGGGTGTTAACCTGCTTCAACTTCTCGTCATTAATCTCCATGGCGCTGATGATCACTTCGGGGGCCACTTTATCCTCAATGAGTAATCGAATACCTTCATCGCCCGGCAATTCTTTTGCCTTGGCAATGAACAGATCGAGTTTTGTCTTCTCGACCATCCCTATGACGTCCGATCTGCGTTCGGATTTTTTTAGCTCCGGCCATGTCTTTCCGATGTCTTGAATAATCTGAGTTGTTGCCAAATAGGGGTCAGCCACATCCTCCAGCGTAAGAGCCTCCATGGCAGCGTTGAGATCCCCCATGAGGGGCCTTCCAACTTTGCGCATTTCATTCATCGCCCATCTTAATTGAAGTAGATTGCCCCCATGATGCGACACATTGAAACCTGCACTGTCAAGATCCCCCGCGATCCGTTGAATCGATTCTTCATAGTTTTTCCCCGAGAGATCCTGCGAACCGAGTCCAAGGATATTCTCCTCGATTGACAACCAGAGAGGCTTTTTTTCTGCTGCATTGTTTGTCGTCATTTTCCAATCTCCATTTTAATGATTTATACCGATAATATATGCCAAGACCGAATCCCTCCAAGACAGTGTCTTTGATTCTCCTTGAAATAAAAATAAGCGGATAAAAACTTACACTTCCAAGCAAAGAATATAGAGAAGCACTCATGTGAGTCAAGGAAAAAAACCACAACTTGTATCGTGCGATCAGCCAGGCTGCACACATGGCTACCTGTACACGGACGTCAAGAAACAACACCATCAGCGTTCTGCCATTTTCACCTATATCTTGTGGTTTTATCTATTGACATACAATATATAGTGTAATAGGGTGTGAGATGTCTTTCTAATATATAATAAGCTTACCTCTGAACCGTGACAATATCATGATTATAGAGGTTCTAAAACTTTTTGAAACCTCCGAAAGAGATATCTAATCTCTCAGGAGGTTTTTTTGTTCTGGTATATTGAAGATTCGCTCGCTAACCCATGGGCACTATACTTTTTTTCATCCGATCTTTCAAATCATACGAAATAGGAGGATTGAAGAAAATGAGAACAATTTCGATTGCCAACCAAAAAGGCGGCTGTGGCAAGACGACCACAGCAATCAATCTATCTGCCTGCCTGGCTTATACCGGTAAAAAAGTGCTTCTGATCGATATGGATCCTCAAGGTCACGTTGCATTGGGGCTGAATATTTTCACCAGCGATAATAAAGATACGATCTTTGGCATCCTGGAACCGTCTGGCGACAGCCGACTATCGCTTGACGATATTTCAGAAAACATTTCAAAAAACTTTGATGTCGTACCTGCAGATATTTCACTCAGCACCTTGGGTCAACACCTTTCAATGGTGGAGGGAAGAGAGACCCGTTTAAAACAGGCAATCAGGCGTGCCCAGCCATTGTATGACATCATCATCATAGACTGCCCACCAAGTCTTGGATTGTTAACCTTTAACGCCCTTATTGCCTCTTCAGAGGTGTTCGTGCCCATAGAGATGAGCCTGTTTTCCTTGCATGGGGTCACCCGGCTCATGGAAATCATAGAATCCATCAAAAAGAAAGCAGGACACGAAATCCATGCAAAAGTTTTTGGAACCATCGTTGACAAGCGGACAAGAATCTCAAGGGAAGTATTGGAAAATATGCGAGCTCATTTTGATAGCAATATGTTTGAAACGATAATTCGTTCCAATGTCACCTTGAAAGAGGCCGCCGGCTATGGAAAATCCATTCTGGATTATTCCAAAAATGCAAGCGGGTTCAAAGATTATATGATGCTTGCCGAGGAAGTCCTTATGGAGAAAAGAAGGGAAAGAAACGTGCTTATCGAGGATGACGAACCGATGTTCTCAGGCTTGAATTCGGAAAAACAATTTATCTATTACGGACCTGAAGCAACATCCGTAAAGATTGGAGGAAATTTCAACAATTGGAATCCAGGCGATGAGTTTCTTATGGAACGTGACGAATACGGCACGTGGAAAAAGAATATCTTCCTCAAACCGGGCACTTATCAATACAAATTTGTTGTCGATGGTGAATGGGTCGAAGACCAAAACAACTCGAATTATATACATAATGCCTATGGTGGCAATAATTCGGTTTTGGAAATCGGGTAAAAGGACTTCCTAAATGGAAAAGAAGCGTCTTGGCAGGGGTCTTGATGATATTGCGGATATTTTTATATCACAGAAAAAGGATAACCCTCCTCCCGAAGAGTCTACATCGGAAAATGTGAGAGAGGCGGTTGGTAAGTCCTATCCTGGGCATTCTTTTGAAGAATCAGAGGGGAACATGTCTTTCTCTGAAGACGATATTATAACGGTAATAGACAAGAGACTCAAGGTGACTGGAAATTGTCTCGAGACCGAACGACCCTTTGAACATGATTTATCTGAAAGAGCTGATGATTTCCAGGCAAAAAACATTGAAACCAGCCCGGAAGACAGCCCAGGTGTCTGTGAAATCACGGAACATGTTATCAGCCAAAAAAAAATAGAATTCCTGAATTCACCCGATGTCCAGCAAAACATCATAAAACTACTTTCCCAACATCTTCGTCAAAATTACAATATAAAAAATATTGAGTTGGTAAAAGTGAATAAGACAACCCGGCCAGGAATGAAAAATTTAGTTGAAGAGAATATTCTGATCTATATCAAAAAGGAAGAAAACCATTAGAAAGGGTTTTATCGTTTGTCCTGACCAAACTCCTGACAAACACGGTATCAACCGAAAATATTTGAGACGTCTGCTGGCTTATTGATTGTGCTTTTATGCGGCAAATTACGTTTGCCGTATTTTATTTATCAATTCCCAGACCTCTTTAACCTGCTTTTCCGTATCTTCCAATGCCCCTTCATTGTCTATCACAAAATCAGCATAACTCGCTTTTTCATTGATGGGAAGCTGGGACTTCATAATATTTTCGGCTTCCGACATGGTAATATCATCACGTGCGGCAAGTCGTTTGGCCTGGGTCTGCGGCTTTACATGGACCACCAGCAGTTTGTCGAAAAGAAATTGAAGGTTCAGTTCGATGAGAAGCGGCACCGACACCTGTATCACGGCATCGGGCTGCTTTTGGGTTATCTGCTCTATCCCCTTAAAGAACTCATCATAAATATAGGGGTGTGTAAAACTTTCCAGTTTTTTGCGCTTCTCCATATCGCTGAACACAACATTGGATAGTTTTTTGCGATCCAGTTCGCCGTTTTCCTGCAAAACCTGCTTCCCGAAATAGTCCACAATATCCTTATACCCCGGGGTTCCGGGCTCCACCACCTGCCGGGCCAGGAGATCAAAATCGATGAGAGGCGAACCTAATGCCGACAGCATGTCAGAGACTGATGACTTTCCGCTGGCAATGCCACCTGTAACACCCAGCAGCATATGTTTGCCACTGCCCTTCAGTTTTTCCGAGACTTCCTTCAGTCCTCCATAGCTGGCCGGAAACATGGGGCCCACATCTCCCTCGGCGCCGGCATAACTGATGGGATAGCGAACACCCCTGCGGTAAAGAGTCTCCAGGCCTGCCAGGGCTTTGGTCATCATGGCAGCAGGGATGGCCATCACCAAATCCTCATCCTGGGCATGACCGTACCGACGTTCACCATAGCAAGGTATGGTCAGAGAAGGTTTTCCGGTGTCATAACACCTGACAATCGCATCCGAACAGGAGGACTCCCCCACACAAAAGAACTGCATGACCTCGTAGTCTTCGAACTGGAGGGCATTGATCAGCAGGATCATCTGGGCAGGATTGGCATAAATGAGAATGATGTCCGGCTCAAATGGTTTGTACACCAGCGGCGCCATGGCCACAGCCTGGTATTTCCCAATGGGAAGTCTGGGTATGGAAGCCTCATATTTTCTTCCATCTTTCTTGGTTTTGACCCAGACGATGCTTCTGAAGGTGCCGTTTTTACAGATCTCGGGATTGTCGCAAAGACCCAGAATGGAAGGACAGGCGTCAAATAGAAAATCATCCAGATCGGCCCCCACGGTCCAGTCAAAACTTCTCACCAGGGTGATCAATTGACAGAGGGTCGATTTATGTTGGGTTCGTCGAAGAAAGGGAATTTGCCCCAGTTCCTCTTTATTGACCAGCATCTTGAATGCCACGGGAAAGGATTTCAACCGCAACAACTGTTCCATTCTTCGCACCACTTTTTCCCAGTCTGTTTTCTCAGTCATCTTTCTTCCCCCAATAAACCTGTCCTACCAGGCTTAACCTTCTGAAAGCGTTCAAATATCCCCATTGGAACCTTGTATGCTGGGAAGCAAGAATGCTTGGAAGCTAGGATGCTGCTGTCTGCTCACAGCTGTCAGCCTCCCTCCAACCCTTTTACCCTTAAGATATTATTTGAACCCGCTTTCTTTTCGAAACGCGCAGGGCGTGTATTCACCACCCTTGAGTGCCTGGACGAGTTTCTTTTCGTTTCCAATGGGATATTTAAAACGGGTTGCATACTTCCCCACCCCCGAAATCTCATGGGCGTCACTGCCCCCGGTGGCCGGCAGCCCCAGACCCACGGCAACCTCTCCGGCAAACTGATTCTCCTTGGCGGTCACTTTCCCGTTCATGATCTCCAGGGCATGTACCTGTTTAAAGGCCGAGCGCTGCATGGCCTTTTCAACTGTCAGCCCGATCTGGCTGGCATTGAATACCAGAAAACCCCTAAAGGGATGGGCAGCAATCAAGAATCCATCAGCATCATCCACCATTTTTCTAAGCTCTGTGAGCTTGATGATTCCCTTCACGTGGGTATGCATGCCAAAAACGAGCATATCCCCCTGGTCGGTGGTAATTTCATTTGCCCCAAAAACAGGGAATCCATGTTTTTGCTTTAGATCTTCAATGACTTTCGGATCCCAGACATGGTTGTGATCGGTCAGACATATGGCGTCCAGTTGAATCCGTTTGGCTTCCTGGATCAGATCGTCTACGTTGATGGAACTGCACTGGGACGCAGGAAAAGAATGGGTATGCAGGTCGATAGCAAACCCATCTGTGATCTTTTTCGGTTGACGTTCCGCTTCCTTGGGTGATGCTTCCTTACTGCTTTCTATTTTTATCTTTGATTCGGTGGGCTGTTTTTCAGCTGCTTCAATTTCAGCACCCGTGACATATGCTTCAAACGTAAGTTCTGGTTGGCCAGACCTGGCCGCCTCCCACCTCTTGATTTGAATGGCCTCTTGTGCAGCCGTGCAGCACTCCAGTAGTAAATTGGCAAAATGGGGACACGATTGCCGACTGACAACCTTGTTGATCTGCTGGGGAAGATTCTTGCTGTCAGTTTTGAAACCCATGGCTGCCTGTAAAAACGGCACGGCCCGTGAACATTCGGGTGTCTCTTCCCGGTTCCATTTCCCATCGATGAAATGGATCGTGGAATCATCTATGCGGACCATCACATCGATTTCAAGCCCAAAAATGTGATCATCCAGCAAGCCATGTATCCGCAACTCGTCTGGATTGTCCTGAAAGATGCTAACCAGTTTGTTTCTCTGAAACTTGAGCATTTAAAAATTCCTGCCACCCTATTTGGGTTAGAATTTCACTCTAACCCTTCATTATTATCAGCTCTTAGGTAAAGCAATGTTGAGCGATTAATCAAACATTCCAAATAAATTGAACGGTCAATTAAAGATCAAGACCTTCCACCAACGGACTCCCCGGTGCAAATGCCGCACAACTATTGTATAGTCGAATATTTTCCTTCACCATCGTCTTGAAAAAATCGGTTGATGGCTTGAATCCTTTGGGGGCCAAGGCCAGGGCGTCTTTTGTAAAAGCCAGAATGACGCCATGACAGGCCTCTTCAATCAGGAGCGGCAATTCCTGGTTTGTAGTAACCTCACCTGTAAGACCCCGAATGATTTTTTTCATACCTGCCCCGATACGCACACCCTTTATCTTCTCTAGAGCCGCCTCCATATGGATATCTTCATCTACACCAGAGCGGATGAATTTTCCTTGGGCATGTAGAATCTTAAGTTCAGGGAAACGTATTTGAATCCGAACGAAAGCTTCCGTAAGGGTGTCTTGAAGGGTGCATGTGGACACCAGGGTTTCATCATCGATTTGTTCAACACTTGTGGATCGATTTCGGGAATAGCACAGAATGGTGGTCATATGGAAATCCTTGTGTAGAAGCTATTTCAAGTGATGTTCGAGACTACAGATGTATCGGCTATCCGAACTCTTTATGAGACTATGCTCATAATAGCCTAGTTGGCGCAAACTCTCAAGTCGCAATAAGGGATTCTGTCCAATTAGACTCGCTCGCTAACCCCGCAGCCCTGATAAACAGGGATATTCGTCTCGACTTGTCTTCGACAAGTCGAGACGCTACGGGGAATACGCTCGCTGTTGCGGTTCTCGAATCTTTTACTCAGAAAGCGTTGTCTAAACACTCCATTCTGCAGGAAATGCCTGATTTGGCTTCTCTCCAAATTTTTCTTTGAGTTTTTTCAAGCCTGGTCTTGCATATTCCATATGACCTTCCTTCAAGGTCCGGCCATTAATAACTGCTTCCGAACGCAACCTGTGTCCCACGGTTCGCTCGATCTGTCTGCCCAGCCACAGCACGCGATCCACATCATAACCATGCTCGATACCCATTTCATCCACCTGAACCAGCATGTCTTCCAGACAGGTAAGACCCACATAACGTGGGTCATCATAATAGTACTCTCCGGTTCCAGGTACCGGGCGATCATCCATAAAATTGGCTGGCTGCCCCCCCATGCCCCCCAGGGTTCCTTCAAAGTGGGTGATGCCCGCCTGAAGTGTCGCCAGAATAGATGCCGATGCCACTCGCTTGGTTTCATGAAAATGGGCAATATGTAGATCTGTATTTGGTAATTCATCCAGAATCATGGAAAAATATCGGTAAACATCCGGTGCGGAAGCACTCCCGTCATGGTCAGCATGTTCGATATCGGAGGCGCCGATATCCAGCCAACGCTTGGTAAACTCGACAGCATCCCGCATATCTGTGGCGCCGGCAATGGGACTGCCCCAGATAGTGCTGACGGTACCGCACATTTTAATCCCAGCATCCGTGCATTTCTTTATACAACGCTCGGCCTCGGCCCAGTAGGCGGGCAGGGTCGTACCCGAATTGGCAAAATGATGCTCTTCCTCGGTGGATACCATCATCAATATGCGGTCCGGTCCGATACCTTTATCCTTGAGTTCAATGGCCCGGTCGACAGATTTTTCACGGATGGTTACAGCCGTAATACAGATATCATCATAGTTAATGCCTTTCCGTTCGCAGCGCTTTTTGAATCGATCACTCCTGAGGTGGGTCAATATCTCTTCAGCATCGCTGAACTGGGGCATCAGATAGGGGTTTCCCAGGTTGGTAACTTCGATATTGCGGCAACCTGCAAAAATCAATTGCTCAGCATAATATATTTTTGCCTGGGTGGAAATGAATTTTTCCAGATGCTGAAAGCCATCTCGAATGGTGATGTCACCGATGGTGATTATTTTTGGCATGCGGGGAAATGTTTTCCAGTAATCATGTTCCGACATCTTTTACTCCTTTCTTGTTTCTGGTGAACCGTTTCTTTTTTTTAACACGAAAAAAGATTCTTAATAATCTGTTTCCGAACCACCATTTCGTTTGAGATGAAACCTTTTTTTTAATTTCGTGTTTCCAGATTTATCCCCAACGGATACTTCATGCGTGTTTTCGTGATTCAATTCATACCGTTAAACACCAATCAAGAATTGCTATTTGCCTTTATAAACCGGTTTGCGCTTCTCACGAAAGGCAGCCAGACCTTCCAGGCGGTCTTCCGTGGGAATTGTGATCCAGTATGCATTCGATTCGATGGCCAGACCCGTGTGCAGGTCCGTTTCCAGACCGGCATTAATGGCGTATTTGGCTTGTTCGATGGCGATGGGCCCGGCCTCACAGATCGTCTCCGCCATTGTGATAGCTTCGTTCAGCAACTCTTCCGGCTGACAGGTTCGATTGACAAGCCCGATTCTCAAGGCCTCGGCAGCATCGATACGCTGTCCCATGAAAATCAGCTCTTTGGCCTTTCCTTTTCCAACCAGTCTTGGGAGTCTCTGCGTTCCACCAGCACCGGGTATAATGGCCAGACGTGTTTCCGTAAGGCCCATGGTCGCATTTGATGACGCGATACGAATATCACTGGCAAGCGCCAGCTCTGTTCCACCTCCCAGGGCAACGCCATTGACAGCTGCAATAACCGGTTTGTTCAGTTCCTCGATGGCGGCAAACAGATTACGGATGGTGGTGATAAATTCTTTTACCTGAATCGGTGACAATGTCACCCGCTCCTTTAAATCTGCACCGGCGCAAAAGGCCTTCTCTCCAGCACCGGTAATTATGACCACGCGGATGTCCGTATTGAAGCGCACAGCCTCAATCTGCGCTTTCAAAGCCTTCAGCATCGCAAAATTGAGCGAATTCATAATCTCCGGTCGATTCAGTGTAAGAATCAATATGCCGTCTCTTTCTTCTATCAATAACACGTCATTTTCCATGGGTACTCCTAATTTTTTAGCGTGATAGGCTGAAGACTATTAGGCTGTAGGCTGCTTACTGCTAATAGTCTACAGCCTAAACCCCTACAGTCTATTTTAACATCCTATATATCTTGAAATAACAATCCGTTGCACTTCTGAGGTACCTTCTCCAATTTCCAGGAGTTTCTGATCTCGATAAAATCTTTCCACATCATAGTCTTTCATGAGCCCATACCCGCCGTGAATCTGGACGGCATGATCGGCCACCCTGCCCATAACCTCCGAACAATACAGCTTGGCCATGGCAGCTTCCTTTTCAAATGATCTTTTATGATCTCTCAACCAGCAGGCTTTGTACAAAAGATTTCTGGCACACTCTATCTCCATTGCGCAGTCTGCCAGCTTGAAAGCAATGGCCTGAAATTTTGAGATGGGCTGGCCAAACTGCCGGCGCTCCTTGGCGTATTTCAAACCAGCCTCATAGGCTCCCTGGGCACCACCAAGCCCCATGGCAGCAATGGAAAGCCTTCCCCCATCAAGGGTTTGGAGCATCTGGTGGAAACCGTCCCCCTTGTTCCCCAGGATGTTCTCCTTGGGAATTCGAACGTTATCAAAATAGAGCTCTGCCGTACTGGAAGCCCGCCACATCAGCTTTCTGTGCATGGGAACCGCTTTGAACCCAGGTGTTCCATGTTCTACTAAAAAACAGGTATACTCCGGTTTTCCATTGGGCCGCGTACCGGTTATCGCCTGTACCGTTACACCCAGAGAAAGATCGCAAGCTGCATTGGTAATAAAAATTTTCGAACCGTTTAGTACCCATTCATTTCCTTCAAATACAGCGGTGGTCTTGCTCCCCCCGGCATCAGAGCCGGCTGTGGGCTCAGTCAACCCGAATCCCCACAGCGCCTCTCCGGAACAGAGCCTGGGGAGGTATCGCTTTTTTTGCTCATCGTTGCCAAAATAGTATAGGGGGCCGATACCCAGAGAATTGCCGGCTGCAATGGTGGCGGCCTGAGATCCATCGACCCTGGCGATCTCTTCGACGGCAATAATGTAGGATAGATAATCCAACCCCTGTCCCCCATACGCCTCAGGCACGATCATTCCGAAAAGACCAATTTCTCCCATTTTCAGTGTGATTTTGGATGAAAACACTTCATTTTCATCTAAATCAGCGGCAATCGGTGCAATTTCTTTCTTGGCAAACTTGCGGACTTCCTTTCGAATCATTTCTTGTTCAATGCTTAGGTCAAAATCCACCCAGTCCTCCTTTATCAACAAATTTACATGATCAATGACACACCATGTCACCACATGGATATTGAACGAGCGCTCGGTCGGATATTCTTATTATTGTTTGCGTTGTTTTGTCAACAGCTTTATATGGAATCCGAGTCTATATCCAGGCTTATGCAAGCTCGGATGCAATATTTCTATTCAATTGATTTTATTATATTAAATTCTTTTTAGATTACTATATAACAATAATCACCTACACGGCTCAATGCCTGTTGCAAGCGTCCAAAAAGCCCTCGGAATCGCTTGACAACAAAAAACAGGCCGTGATACTGTTTATTGACCGAGCGCTCGCTCGATAATCCAAAACGGATGGCACTCAGGACAATTCCTATGAACCAACATTTAGTTCGAACACGGGATGTTCCAACCCAAATCAAAAACCCTGACCTGGTTGAACGACGACGACGGCAAATTGTTGACGCGGCGGCAAAACTCTTCATCGCCCAGGGTTTTCACAAAACAACCACACGGCAGATCGCCAGAGCCTCTGGCTTTTCAATTGGATCACTCTACGAGTACGTAGCATCAAAAGAAGATGTATTGTACCTGGTCTGTGAGTCTATTCATGCAGAAGTCGAAAAAGGCGTGGCAAATGCCATGGAGCGAACCACCGGCGGCAGTGAAGTGCTGGGAGAGGTTATTCGTGAATATTTCCTGGTATGCCACCGCATGAGTGACTTAATCCTGCTGATCTATCAGGAAACACGTTCGCTGCCAACGGTCTGGCGGAAACGTGTCCTGGAAAACGAGCTCCGAATCACCGGAATTCTCGTATCTGTTCTGGTAGAGCTTGTCGATTCCGGAGAATTATCGGGTCTCGATGAAAAAACTATTGAGGTCATGGCCCACAATATCTCGGTTCTTGGACACATGTGGACCTTTCGAAGGTGGTTTTTGTCGAGTCATTACAGCATTGACGCTTATATTGATATTCAAACTAAATTTATCATTAAGACAATGTCATCTCTGAAACCGCCAAAATTGTAGTGGCATGGGAGGGATAATGAACGAAACTGCTGTATATCAACCCAAGCACCCCATCAGAATCGTCACGGCAACAGCTCTTTTCGACGGCCATGACGCATCCATCAATATCATGCGTCGAATACTTCAGGGAACCGGTGTAGAAGTCATTCACCTGGCACATAACCGCTCCGTTGAAGAAATTGTAAAAGCAGCCATAGAGGAAGACGTCCAGGGAATTGCTGTATCCAGCTACCAGGGCGGTCATGTGGAATTTTTTAAATTTATGCTGGACTTGTTAGCACAGCATGGCGCCTCCCACGTCAAGGTTTTTGGCGGGGGAGGGGGTGTCATCGTACCGGATGAAATCAGAGAACTCGAAGCCTATGGTGTTTCAAAAATATATACCCCTGAAGACGGTGCTCGCATGGGTCTACAGGGAATCATAAATCATATGGTCGAGATGCTTGATTTTTCGACACTTCACCAGGTCGATCTCGACATCACCCGGCTTTCTCCTGAAAACAGCCTCATTGTTGCCAAAATGATAACAGCGGTAGAACAGTCCGACTCCGGTTCTACAGACGACATGGCCCGTTTGCAAGCGGAGTTACTCGAAAAATCAGCCCGGCGCCGAATACCGGTGATAGGTATCACCGGAACGGGCGGTGCAGGAAAATCCTCTCTAACGGACGAAATCATCCTGCGGTTTCTCCTTGACATGAAAGATATCCGAATAGCGGTCATCAGCAGTGATCCTTCAAGACGAAAAACAGGTGGCGCCCTTCTGGGAGATCGAATTCGTATGAATTCAATCAAGAGTTCCAGAATATATATGCGTTCCCTCGCAACCCGTCAGTCATTAACAGAAATTCCTGAAGCACTGACCAATATAATTCATGTGGTCAAGGCTGCAGGTTTTGATCTGATCATCGCGGAGACAGCCGGCATCGGGCAGGGAGACTCAAGCATCGTGAATCTGACGGATATTTCCATGTATGTGATGACCAGCGAGTTTGGTGCTGCATCCCAGCTTGAAAAAATCGATATGCTCGATTATGCAGACCTGATCGTCGTCAACAAGTTTGAAAAAAGAGGTGGTGAAGACGCTGTCAGTGATGTACGTAAGCAGGTCCAGCGAAACCGGAACCTGTGGGAATCATCGCCAGATGAAATGCCCGTATTTGGCACCATCGCATCAAAATTCAACGATGACGGCGTCACAGCTCTCTACCATGCTATTATCTCAGCCATCCGGGAAAAGACAGGTGTTGCGCTGGAAACCAAAAGAGACACTCCCCCTGGTAAAACATCCACGTCAAAAACCATTATCATTCCACCGGAGAGAACGCGCTATCTTTCAGACATTGCCGGTTGCATCAGCCAGTATCACGAGCGGACCAGGACTCAGGCAGATCTGATCCGGGATGCGTGGCACCTGGAAGAAACAGAAAAATATTTTACAGGAAAAACCAGTACAGATGACGACCTTCTGACAGTCTTGAAAGAAAAAAATCAGCAAATCAAAACCAGAATCGACAGCGATTCTCTGGCACTGACCAACGAATGGGAGAAGATCAAATCCGTTTACAGCCAGGACGAACTCATTTACAATGTGCGGGGTCAGGAAATCAAGGTTCCCCTCTTCACAAAATCACTTTCCCATCAGAAAATCCCCAAGATTTCTCTTCCGGACTTCAATGATCCTGGAGAAGCCTATCGCTGGATGCGCGAAGAGAATGTGCCAGGATATTTTCCCTTTCTGGCAGGCGTATTTCCGTTAAAGCGTGTGGACGAAGACCCCACAAGAATGTTTGCCGGTGAAGGGGATCCCCATCGTACCAACAACCGGTTCAAACTTCTTTCTGAAAACTATGAAGCCAAGCGGCTGTCGACCGCCTTTGACTCCGTGACCCTGTATGGGTATGATCCAGACCGTCGTCCCGACATCTACGGCAAAGTGGGAACATCCGGCGTCAGTATCTGCTCGCTGGACGATGTCAAAACCCTCTATCATGGATTCGAGCTCTGTGCACCGAATACCTCCGTCTCCATGACCATCAACGGGCCTGCACCGATTATCCTGGGAATGTTTCTGAACACAGCGATTGACCAGCAAGTGGACAAGCACCGCGATGAAACCGGCAAAGAACCGTCCCCCGAAACCTATCAGGCAATTAAAGCCGAAGTTCTTTCGAATGTTCGGGGAACGGTTCAAGCGGACATCTTAAAAGAAGATCAGGGGCAAAACACCTGTATCTTTTCCATTGAATTTGCATTGAAAATGATGGGAGATATCCAGGCCTACTTTATCGATCATCATGTTCGAAACTTTTATTCGGTGTCCATCTCGGGCTATCATATTGCAGAAGCCGGCGCCAACCCCATAACACAGCTCGCTCTTACTCTCGCAAACGGTTTTACCTACATCGAATACTACCTTTCACGGGGAATGCCCATCGATGCCTTTGCTCCCAATCTATCCTTTTTCTTTTCCAATGGGATGGACCCGGAATATACGGTCATCGGTCGCGTCGCCAGAAGAATCTGGGCTATCGCCATGCGTGAACTTTACGGGGGATCCGAACGCTCTCAAAAGCTGAAATATCACATCCAGACATCGGGAAGATCGCTCCACAGCCAGGAAATTCAGTTCAACGACATCCGAACCACCCTGCAGGCTTTGTGCGCTGTCAATGACAACTGCAACAGTCTTCACACAAACGCCTTTGACGAGGCCATTACGACCCCCAGCCACGAATCCGTCCGCCGGGCACTTGCCATTCAACTCATTATCAATCGGGAGTGGGGACTGGCAAAAAATGAAAACATGCTTCAGGGAAGTTATATCGTGGATGAACTGACCCAGCTTGTGGAAGAGGCTGTGCTGGCCGAATTTGAAAGAATCAGTGAGCGCGGGGGCGTTTTGGGGGCCATGGAAACAGGTTATCAGCGAGGTAAAATCCAGGAGGAATCAATTTACTATGAAGGACTGAAACACTCAGGAAATCTGCCCATCGTGGGTGTCAACACCTTTAGGGACCCCGATCATGTATTCGATGAGTTGAGCGAAAGTGTTGAACTGTCGAGGGCCTCCGTAGAAGAAAAAGAATCGCAGTTGAAGCGTCTTGCAGCGTTCAAAAAGCGAAATGAAAAAAAAGCCCCGGAAGCTTTGCAAAGACTCCAAAAAGTGGTCCTTGCAGGCGACAACATATTTGACGAACTCATGAATACGGTCAAGGTATGCAGTCTGGGCCAAATTACGCAGGCGCTTTATGATGTGGGTGGGCAATACCGACGCAACATGTAAATTTCCGTTTCAGAAATGGCTAATTTCTCGATTAGCTGCGTTCTCCTCGCGGTTTTTTATTCGACGTCCCTGGTGTACGCCTCAGGGAAAACCCGCTTGTGCGGCCTTGCTTATCAAGAAATTATCTCATTTATGAAACGGAAATATTGTACAATAAAAACACTTTTACGAAACACCAAATGCTAGCACCAAGAATGAAATACCAAACACAAAACACTATATACTAAATACTACACACAAATAGAGGTTTTATATGAAAGAAGCAGTTATTGTCAGTGCGGTAAGAACACCGCTGGGAAGCTTTAATGGTTCTTTGGCCACCATGGGCGCAACCGATCTAGGCGCCATCGTTATCGATGCAGCCGTCCAGAGAGCCGGGATCGACAAACGCGTTGTCAACGAAGTTATCATGGGGCAGGTGCTGCCGTGTGGGTACGGCCAGAACCCGGCCAAGCAGGCTGCCGTCAAAGCCGGAATGCCATGGGAAGCAGAATGCATCACCGTCAACAAGGTCTGCGGCTCCGCATTGAAATCGGTCATGCTGGCTGCCCAGGCAATAAAGGTCGGGGATGCTGATGTGGTCGTCGCCGGTGGCATGGAAAGCATGAGCATGGCCCCTTATTATCTTGAAAAGGCACGCTTTGGCTATCGCATGGGTCCGGGCCAGCTGCAGGATCATATGATCCAGGATGGGTTGTGGGACAGGGTAAACGACTTTCACATGGGAATGTCCAATGAACTCTGCTCCCAAAAATACGGTGTCAGCAGGGAAGATCAGGATCGTTATGCCGCCGAATCATACCGCCGCTCCGTAGCGGCCATAAATAGCGGCCGGTTCAAGGATGAAATTGTCCCGGTTGAAATACCACAGCGCAAAGGCAATCCAACCCTTTTCAGTACAGACGAATGTGCCAGAGAGACCGATTACGAAGCCTTGTCCAGGATGAAGCCCGCATTCAAGAAAGAGGGTGTCGGAACCGCCGGGAATGCATCGATAATCAGTGATGGTGCAGCCGCAGTGGTGGTCATGTCAAAAGATAAAGCCGAGGCTTTGGGGTGTCAAATATTGGCCTCGATCGGCGCACAAGCATCCTACGGTATCGACATGCAATATGTCTTGGTGGCGCCCATATGGGCAATTCCAAAATGTCTCGTCAAGGAAGGAATCGAGAAAGAAGCAGTCGATCTCTATGAGATCAATGAAGCTTTCAGCGGATCAACCGTGGCGGTGCTTCGAGAACTTGGGTTGGATCCGGACAAGACCAATGTCAATGGCGGGAGCACTTCCTTAGGACACCCTATCGGTGCAAGCGGCTGCCGTGTACTGGTGACACTTTTGCACGAAATGATCCGGCAAGAGAAAAAAATTGGGCTTGCCAGTCTTTGTCTTGGTGGAGGGGAAGCGGTGGC
>RCNC010000501.1_pt1 | contig 69131 bp, 65 predicted proteins | sample 2041301 | NCBI WGS metagenome assembly RCNC01 (sample SAMN09708231, study PRJNA481090) | Marine sediment metagenome, whole genome shotgun sequencing project. | biome: marine sediment; feature: ocean; material: sediment; isolation source: Sewage treatment plant 13A marine sediment (STP13A) ...
GATGTAGCCCAGTGCCTGCAGCTCTTCGCGGATGTCCTGGTCCTCGGGAGAACTGATCGCCTCTCCTTTTGGGGCCGTCTGCCGCACTCCGTAGCTGGGGATCATTTCCGTTGCCAGTTGTCGCGGGAGCTGGTCCACACCGGGCGCCAGCTGGAGGGCCACCGGACGGCCGGCCATGTCTTCTGCCGCCGGGAGCCCCAGCAGGGCCAGGACGGTGGGGGCCATGTCTTCCACGGACATGCCTGTTATTGCCTGGCCGCCAGCCACGTCGCCGCCGCTGATCACCACCACTCCCGGAGGGGCCTCGTTGTGGACAAAGTAGAGGTAGACGTCATCGGGGTGAAAGAGGCACCCGACCTGGTCCAGACGGTTCAGCGCCCGGCTGCGCAGGGCCATGGAAACGTCGCGGGTGAAGGTGAGGGTCAGCCAGGATTCCGGGCCGGGGGGCGGGGCCGGGCCCGACACCACCGGCATGTCGGGGGCGGGGAGGCCGGCTGCGGCCAGCTCCTGCCGGACAGAGGAGACCCAGTGGGATTGCACCACACCGTGCCCGGGCCGCAGGCGGACCACATCGCCCGAGGCGAGGTCGATGCCGTGGTCGGAGAGGATGACAAAGGTGCTGTTCTCGTAGCCCTCCACCGACCGCACCCCCTCCACCAGCCGGCCGAGCAGGCGGTCATAGACCCGGTAGGTTTCCTCGATCGCCACGCGGCCCGCCGGATTCGGTTCGGGCCGCCCGTCGGCGGCGTTGTCGGCGCCGCCGAAGAAGTGCTGGGCCATGTCGGTGGCGTTGAAATAGACGGCGGAGAGCCGGGGCCGTACCGCCCGCAGCCGCTGGACAAAGAGAGGCAGCTTGACCTCGCTGTCCAGGGCGGCGTTCCAGAGGAAACCGGTCTCCACCTTTCTCCGGGTCAACTGCACCAGTTTGTCCGGTCCCTCTTCACCGGTGGTCTTTTCACCCTCGAAGGAACCGTGAAGCCAGGGTGACACACGGTCCGGGGTGGCCAACTGCTCCAGCCGGGACAGCTCCGCCGGCGTGGTGGGCCAGGTGTCGCGAAACAGCTGGAGGGGGGTGGAGAGCAGTCCGGCGGACGACCGGGGGTGGACCTGGCGTTCGGTGGTCTTGTGCCAGCGGTCGCTGATCATCTCACCGCGCACCTCCTCGGCGGGCCAGGTCACCGGCCAGCCGTAGAAGAGGGAGGGAAGCCCCTGTTGGGAAAGGATGTTCCACAGGGCCGGCACCCGGCGGAGGTTGCTGGTCAGCGGGATGCCTTCGTCGCTGACAAAGGTGTTGATCCCGTGCACGTCGGGCGTCCTGCCGGTGGCCATGGTGGTGAAGAGCACCGGGGTCCATGTCGGGCGGGCGGTTGCCAGTTTTCCGGCGGCGCCCTCCGCCACCAGCCGGGAGAGCTGGGGCAGTTCGCCCTTGTCCATCAGCGGGCCCACCACCTGCCAGCTCAGGCCGTCCAGGGCCACGATCACCACCGGCGGGGGAGGAGCGACCCCGGGAGGCAGGGAGCAGCCGCCACCGGCCTGAACCAGGACCAGCAGAGCCGCTGCCAACCAGGGCAACAATCTGACCGAGAGCTTGATTTCATTTTCGAGCCGGTTAATCATCGTCTACCTGAGGGTTGCATCTTCCCGGGCAGTATATCGGAACCGCTTGAACCGCTCAACGAACGCTATCTTGCCGGGGGCAGTCCCAGCGCCTATAATTTCTTGTCATATCCTTTCATTGCGAGGAGACGACCCTGGCCGTCGACACAGCAATCTCCTGGGGCCAGTGCCGGCTAGCAGGAGATCGCCACTTCGCAGGCTTCGCCTGCTCCTCGCGATGACAAAGGGTTTCTGGGAGCGGCCGCGCGTGAATTCAACTCAACAGTCCGAGCCCGCCACCGACATTCTGGTTGTGGCCGATGTCCACCTCAACGGTGATGATCCCGAGACGCTGGAGGCGTTCCTCGCCTTCCTGCACCGGGAATCCGATGGCTGCGGCACCATCATCTTTCTCGGAGACCTCTTCGACCTCTGGCTCGGCCCGCCCGCCCTCCAGGAACCGCACCACCGCCGGCTGGCGGAAGCCCTGGAGGAGTTTCGCCGGCGCGGTATCCAACTGACGTATGCCGAAGGCAACCGTGACCTCTTCGTGGCTCACTACCAGGGGGACCAGCTCTTTCAGCTGGCCACCGGCGGGGCCATGGTGATCAGCCGCGGCGGCCGGCGGTTCGTTCTGGTTCACGGTGACCGGTTGAACCGCATCGACTACAACTACCGGGCCTGGAACATGCTGGTGCGCAGCGTAGCGGTGCGGCTGCTGCTGCGGCTGCTCCCCCCGCGCCTGACCCTGCGGGCCGCCGCCACCCTGGAGCGAAAACTGCGCTACACCAACCGCCGATTCAGGACCTACTTCCCCCACGCCCAGTGTGAAGCGTACGCCCGTGAGCAGTTCCGCCGCGGAGCGGATGCGGTGGTGATGGGGCACTTCCACCGGCAGCTCCATCTGTGCTACGAAGACGACGACAGCGGGCGGGGGGGGGAAGTGTATGTTCTGCCCGACTGGCTCTCCCAACAGGCAGCGCTGCGTATCGGGCCCGATGGGGGTGTCCGCCACCTGCGGGAGAGCAAGCCCTGCGGCGGCCCGGAAGAGGATGGTGCGGCTCCGGCCTGCTCGTCCCAGTAAAACATGGAAATAAAAGCACTTATATGGACAATAAGCGGTCCACGCTTCTTGACAGCATCCACCGCCTCTTCGTATACTCCCAAGCGCATGAACCCGAGGAAACAGAGGACCCATGACTGACCGCCCGGAACCAGCGAAACTCCGGCTGCAGACGCTCTTCACGCCCCTGGCCGCCGGCGTCCTGCTCGGCATCGTCGTGGTTGTGGACTGCCTTTTCGCCACCACCGACATGGGGCTGATGGAGCTGCTGGCGGTACTGCCCCGCGAAGCCCTGCTGTTGCTGGGCCTCGGCGCCCTGATCCCGCTGCTCCAGTGCCGGACCTGGGTCAACGACCAGCGGCCCGCCTTCCAGTTCCGCAACTTCACCTTTGCCGTGCTGGCCATCCTCTTCGCCACCCTGGCCGTCTACCACCTCTCCGGCGGCCGGAGCCTGGAACTGGAGAAGATCTACCCCTCGTACAAACTCTGGGAATCCGCCGGTGGTGCGGGAGCGGTGATGCTCCAGTCCCTGTTCGACCTGTCCGCTTTTGTTGCCGTCATCTGCTGCGCCGTTGTGATCATCGGCCTGCGGCAGCTGATTTACCACAATCGCAAGAAGCACACCGCGCGGGTCTTTCACCTGACCCTCGCCTTTTTCACCCTGGTCTACCTGCTGGACCTGGTCCTGGCCCCGAGCCTCGGACTGGTCTCCACCGAGGCCGCGAACTGGGGCCGCTATCTGCAGAACGTCAGGGACGGGATCAAGGCCCTGGCCATCATCTTCATCATCGTCAACTCCTTCCGGCTTTCCTGGGTCAAGTCCACCAGCAAGAAGGAAAAGTGGAGCTGTCTCGGTCTGTCGGTGCTCTGTCTCACCGGATCGATCTTCATGATCTCCGGCTCCACGCTCTTCAGTTACACCGGCAGCACCGGCTATGTCTGCGGCACCTTCTTCAACCTCATCGGACTCTTCCTCGCCGTCTATTCCGGGTTTGCCGCGGGCAGCCTGATGCTCCACCTGCCCACCGCCAAGACCTACGATCGCCAGCTGGAGGAGATCACCTCGCTCCACGATCTGGGCCGGGCGGTGAAGTCGACCCTCGACCTGGACCAGCTGGTGGAACTGATCACCACCCACACGTCACGGGTGCTGGAATCGAGCACCTGCTGGCTCGACCTGCGCAGCGAGACCGAGGACCGTTTCGAACTGGTGTCCTGGAGCGGCATCGGCGACGAGGAAGCGGCGCGGCAGCAGCGGGACCACCCGGTGGCCACCCTCAGCCAATGGGTGGTCCGGCAACAGAAGCCGGCGTTGATCAAGGACATCGCCGCCGACCGCCGGTCGGCGGACCTGCGGAACTGGCGGCGCAAGACCGGCTCCCTGGTCTGTGCGCCGCTGCTCTCCGGGGGGGAGGTGATCGGCATCCTCTACGCCCTGAAGGACAACACCTACAGCTTCGAGAAGGAGGACCTGCTGGCCCTGGCCGCCTTCGCCGACCAGGCGGTGGTCTCCATCGAGAACGCCAAGCTGGTGCGGGCTTCCCTGGAAAAGGAGCGGATGGAGCAGGAACTGAAGATCGCCCGGGAAGTGCAGATGAGGCTGCTGCCCATGACCATTCCCGAAATCGAGGGCCTGGACATGGACGCCCTGTCACTGCCGGCCTACGAGGTGGGCGGCGACTATTACGACTTTATCACCCTGGACCGGGACCGCCTGGGCGTGGCCATCGGCGATGTGTCGGGCAAGGGAACCTCCGCGGCCTTCTACATGGCCGAGATCAAGGGCATCCTTCAGGGGCTGGGGCCGATGTACGAGGCGCCCTCCCTGCTGCTCTCCCGGGCGAACCAGATCCTGCACAAGGACCTGGACAAGCGGACCTTCATCACCCTGCTCTACGCCGTGATCTCGCCCAAGGACGATACCCTGCTGCTGGCCCGGGCCGGGCACTGCCCGCTCTACCACCTGCCGGGAGATGCCCCGCGGGGGAATTTCATCACTCCCGACGGTATCGGGCTGGGCCTGGAGGAGGGTCGCCTCTTCGAAAAGGTGATCCGCGACGAGACGGTGCGCTACCGTGCGGGGGATATCTTCCTCTTCTTCAGCGACGGGCTGGTGGAGGCCCAGGCCGGGGACGGCGAGGAGTTCGGTGAGACACGGCTGGACCAGGTGATGGTGGAGAACCGCCACCGTCCGGCCACCGAGATCAAGCTGGCCCTGCTCAACGCGGTGAACAACTTCAAGGAGAAGGAGCGTCTCCACGACGACCTGACCCTCTTCATCATGAAGGTCAGTGGCGGTGATTTTGCCAGGGCCCCCCGCGACGGGAGCGATCGGTGAGGGCCGGAGCGGGGGACCGCAGTCCGTTCGACAGCCTGGTCCTGCACAACGCCCGCCGTTTCACCAGCCACACCACCGCCGCCGGCCTGCGGGTGCTGGTCAAGGAGGTGGACTCGATCCCCGGGGTCAACGTCACCCTCTGGTACCAGGCCGGAGGAGCGCACCGCCCGGCGGGCCGTTCGGGCCTGGCCCACTTTCTCGAGCACATGGTGTTCAAGGGCACCGACCGCTTTGCCAAGGGGGACGTGGACCTGATCTGCGACCGCAACGGCGGCTCGAACAACGCCTACACCGATCTGGACCACACCTACTACGTCTTCAACTTTGCCCGCGACCGCTGGGAGATCGCCCTGGAGATCCTGGCCAGCCAGATGGACGGCTGCCTCTTTCCCACCGGGGAGTTCGAGGCCGAACGGCAGGTGGTGATCCAGGAGCGGATGATCAGCGAGGACGATCCCAGCTTCCAGCTGGAGGAGGCGGCCCTGCTGGCCGCGCTCCCCCATAGCCCGTACAGTCTCGGCGTCATCGGCTCGCTGCAGGACCTGCAGCAGGTGGGCCGTGAGGAGATGATCGCTTTTTACCGGCAGCACTACCGCCCGGCAAACGCCCTGCTGGTGATCACCGGCGACGTGGACACGGAGCGGGCGCTGGCGGCGGTGGAGGACCGTTTCCCCGCCGACCCCCCCGCGGATTCCGAGATTGCCGACTGCCTGCCGCCCGGGGTGGACGAGGCATTTGCCCCGGGGGAGAGTGGCGGGCGTATCCGGCTCCAGCTTCCGGCCCACCTGCCGGAGGTCAAGATCAACTACCAGGCGCCGCCCATTGGCCACCCGGATTCCTACGTGCTGCTGGTGCTCAACAATCTGCTGAGCTACGGCAAGAGCTCGCGGATCTTCCGCCGGTTGATCGAAGAGGAGCAGCTGGCCACCGAGGCCTGGTTCAGCTACCTGCCCAGCCGCCTGCCCTTTCTGATGGAACTCTGCGGCCAGGCCCGGCCCGGCGTACCGCTGGAGCAACTGGAGACCGTGCTGCAGGACGAGCTTGACCGCCTCTGCCGCGAACGGGTGACGGACGAGGAAATCCAGCGGGCCCGGCGGCAGATCTGGATGAACATGGTGCTGGCCGGCCAGTCGTTGGAAGACCAGTCCTACCTGCTGGGACGATCGTTGATGGTGGGGGGGCTGGATTTTCTCGACCACTTTTTCACCCGCCTGGACGAGGTGGACGGGGAGCGGATCATCGAGACCGCCCGCCGGCTTTTCGATCCGGCGGGGCGGACGGTGGCCCTGCTGGAACCGGAGTCTCCCGAAGACAGCGACGGCGGGGAGGAGGGGCCATGAACGGACAGCCCCGGACCGGCGGCGCACCGGCACGACCGCACTTCGACCTCGGGCCGGTGGAGCGTCACGTGCTGCCCAACGGGCTGCGGCTCTTCATCCGGGAGGACCGCACCCACCCCCTGGTCTCGGTGGAGACGGTGGTGCGGGCCGGCGCCCGACAGGACGAGGAGCGCACCGCCGGGCTGGGTGCGCTCTGCGGCCGGCTACTCGATTCAGGCGCCGCCGGGCTCAGCGCCAGGGAGATCAGCCACCGGGTGGAGTCGTTGGGCGGGATGATGCTGACCTACGGCGGCTACCTGCTCAGCGGGATCTCCGTCAGCATGAGTTCCGCCGACCTGGAAACGGCCCTGGGCCTGCCGGCGCGGATGCTCATCGAACCGGAATACCATGCCGACGAGTTCGAAAAAAGACGACAGCGGGTGCTGGCCGACATCGTGGCCGACCTGGACGATCCCCGTTCGGTGGCGCTGAAGCGGTTCAACGAACTGGTCTTTGCCGGCCACCCGCGGCACCGCCCGGTGGAGGGCTACGAGGAGACCCTGCAACGCCTGACCCCGGACGATGTGCGCCGCTTCCGCCAGCGGCACTACACCCCGGGCACCACCTGCCTGGCCGTTTCCGGGGATGTGGACGCCGGTGAGGTGCTGGCCACGGTGCAGTCGCTGTTCGGCGGCTGGGAGAAGGCCGCCGATGCCGGCCTGCCCGATCCCCCGGAACCGAGCTCCCTGGCCGGCAGGGGACTGGTGATCGAGCGTATTCCCATGCGCAAGGAGCAGGTGAACATCTACCTCGGCCACCCCGGGATCCGGCGCAACGATCCCGACTTCTTCCCGCTGAAGGTGATGGACAAGATACTGGGGGCTGGGTTCACCTCACGTCTCAACCGCAGATTGCGGGACGAGCAGGGCCTGGCCTACAGCACCTTCGGTACCATCAGTTCCTCCGCCGGTGTGGACCCCGGTGCCTTCCTCTGCTACATCGGCACGGCCCCGGAGAACGAGGCCCGGGCGGTGGAGGGGATCCTGGCCGAAATCCGCCGCATCCGTGAGGAACCGGTGCCCCCCGAGGAACTGGAATCGGCCAGGCGCTACCTCACCGGAAATTACATCTTCAGTCTGGAAACGAACCAGGAGATCAACGGTTACCTGCTGGACGCCGAGCTGAACGGTCTGCCCCTGGACCACATCCGCACCTATGTGGACAATGTGGAACAGGTGACCTCTTCACGTATCCTCGAGGCCGCCCGGGCCCATCTGGATCCGCGGAACATGGTGCTGGTGGCCGCCGGCGGGGACCCCCGGCACGGCTATTCCCCATCCCGGTGAAACAGGTTCCGCGGCACCGCCCCGAACCCCTCCACACCGTCCCCGTGGGGTGTCGGATCCCACCATTTCGTGAACGGTAACTGGTTGTCAGGGAAAGGATAGGGCTGTTCTCAGCGTCCCGCCCACAGCCGTGCTTATCGGGGCGGACTTTCTTGAAGTCCACCGGTTGATCTGATACAGTAGCCACGTTCCGGAAGCTGAACTGAAACGGTCTCTAAACGGAAAGCCGCCGCCATGACCACGGAGAAACGGATCACACTCTTCACGGGCACGTATGGCAGCGGAAAGACTGAAACCGCAGTAAGTTACAGCCACCATCTCCTCGATCTGGGCTATTCGGTGAAAATTCTCGATCTCGACGTGGTGAACCTCTATTTCCGCTGCCGCGAAGCCTGCGACGATCTGGAAAAGAGGGGGGCCACGGTGGTGGCGCCGAAGGGGGCCCAGTTCTTCGCCGACCTGCCGATCATCCTTCCCGAAATACGCGGGTCCTTTGGTGACGACCGGACCGCGGTGGTGGGGGACGTGGGCGGCGATGACGTGGGGGCCCGGGTGCTCGGTTCGTTGGCCGATGTGCTCGATGCGGAGCAGACACTGCTGCTCTTCGTGGTGAACGCCAACCGGCCCTTCACCAGCACCGCTGACGGGTGCCTCAAGATTCTCGGTGAAATCGAAGCCGCATCGCGGCTCTCGGTGGGCGGGCTGGTCTCCAACACGCACCTGATGGACGAGACCACTCCGGAACAGATCTACCAGGGATATGAAATGACATGCGAGGTGAGCCGCCGCACCGGTATCCCGGTGCGCCTGGTGACCGTGGAAACCAGGATGGCCGGAACCGTGGATGCCGGCCGCTTCGATTGTCCCTTGCTCCCCCTCAGGCGAGTGATGCTGCCGCCGTGGGGCGGGCCGATCAAAACTGATCTGACCAGCCTGCCGGTGTGACGGCGGCGTCGGAATCGGACCGAGGAATCATCATGCCCCAGATTCGAGTGGACAAGGATCGCTGCAAGGGCTGCGAACTCTGCAACGCCGCCTGTCCCCAGCAGATCATCACCATGTCCAAGGAACTCAACGTCAAGGGATATTTCTACGCCATGGTGAATCAGCCGTCACGCTGCATCGGCTGCCGGCTCTGCGCCATCGTCTGTCCCGATGTGGCCATCGAGGTGGACATCAACGCCGTGCAGTACATTCTGGTTGATTACTAGGGGATCTTGACCCGAGCGAGGATCGATCGTCATGGCAAAAACGCTGATGAAGGGAAACGAGGCCATCGGGGAGGCGGCCATCCGGGCCGGGGCCACGAACTATTTCTGCTATCCCATCACTCCCCAGACCGAGCTGGCCGAATACCTGGCCAAGCGGATGCCCGAGGTTGGCGGCGTCTTTCTCCAGGGGGAAAGCGAGCTGGCGGTGAGCAACATGCTCTTCGGCGCCGCCGGAGCCGGCGTGCGGGTCTTCACCTCCTCCTCCAGCCCCGGGATCAGCCTGATGCAGGAGGCGATCTCCTACATCGCCGGCGCCCAGCTGCCGGTGGTGATCGTCAACATCGTTCGCGGCGGCCCGGGCCTGGGCGGCATCCTGCCCGCCCAGTCCGACTACTTCCAGGCCACCAAGGGCGGCGGCCACGGCGATTACCGCGTGCTGGTGCTGGCCCCGGCCAGCGTGCAGGAAGCGGTGGACCTGACCATGAAGGCCTTCTACCTCGCCGACAAGTACCGCAACCCGGTGATGGTGATGGGCGACGGCATGATCGGCCAGATGATGGAACCGGTGGAGTTCAATCCACCGGACGAGGGCGACCTGCCCCCGAAAACCTGGGCCACCACCGGTGCCAAGGGCCGGACGCGGAACCAGATCCACTCGCTCCATCTCGACCCGGTGATGCTGGAGAAGAACAACCATATTCTCTACGCCAAGTACGAAGAGATGAAGAAGCACGAGGTGCTCTTCGAAAAATACAACTGCTCGCGCCACAACAAGGTGATGCTGGTGGCCTACGGCACCATGGCCCGCATCTGCAAGACCGCCATCGCCGAGCTGAAGCGGCAGCGGATCTCGGTGGGCCTCTTCCGTCCCATCTCCCTCTTCCCCTTCCCCGAGGAGCAGCTGCGCAAGGCCGCCGAGCCGGTGGGCCGGCTGCTCAGCGTGGAGATGAGCATGGGGCAGATGGTGGAGGACGTGGAACGGGTGGTGGGCCGGGACAAGCCGGTGAGTTTCTTCGGCCGCTGCGGCGGGATCGTCCCCTCGCCGGAAGAGGTGGTGGCGGAAGTGAAACGCCTGGTGGGCGGAGACAAACCACCGGCGAAGAAGAAACCGGCGCGAAAGAAAGCCGTCGCACAAAAGACCGCCAGGAAGCGAAAGGGTTGAGACCATGGTCGAGACACTGGACAGGACCGTCTTCAGGAAACCTGAATCCATCGCACCCAAAATCACCCACTACTGTCCCGGGTGCACCCACGGCGTGATCCACCGTATGGTGGGCGAGACACTGGATGAACTGGGGGTGATGGACAAGGCGGTGGGCGTGGCGCCGGTGGGCTGCTCGGTGCTGATCTACCACTATTTCGAATGCGATTTCCAGGAAGCGGCCCACGGCCGCGCCCCGGCCTTTGCCACCGGGATCAAGCGGGTGCGTCCCGACCTGGTGGTCTTCACCTACCAGGGCGACGGCGACCTCTGCTCCATCGGCATGTCGGAGATCATCCACGCCGCCAACCGCGGGGAGAAGTTCACCACCATTTTCGTCAACAACGCGATCTACGGCATGACCGGCGGCCAGATGGCCCCCACCACGCTGGCCAACCAGGTCACCAGCACCTCTCCCTTCGGGCGGGACACCGAGCACACCGGCCAGCCGATCAGGATGTCCGAGCTGCTGTCGGCCCTGGTCACCCCGGCCTACATCGAACGCGTCTCGGTCCACGACGCTCGACACTCGATCCAGGCCAAGCGGGCGGTGCGCCGGGCCTTCCAGCACCAGCTGAACAACGACTGCTTCAGCCTGGTGGAGGTGCTCTCCACCTGTCCCACCAACTGGGGCCTCACGCCGCTGGAGGCCACCAAGTGGGTTGAGGAGAACATGATTCCGTTCTACCCGCTCGGGGTCTTCAAGGAGCCCCCGGTCGAGGAGGGGGAATAGCCATGCAGCTGGAAACCTTCTTTGCCGGATTCGGCGGTCAGGGCATCATGTCCATCGGCCAGTTCCTGGCCAAGACCGCCATGCAGGAAGGGCAGCAGGTGGTCTGGCTGCCCTCCTACGGACCGGAGATGCGGGGCGGGACGGCCTACTGCACGGTGGTGGTTTCCGACGAGCCCATCGGCTCGCCGATCATCTCCACGCCAAAGGCGCTGGTGGTGCTCAACCGTCCTTCCATGGACAAGTTCGCCCCGCGGGTCAAGAGCGGCGGGACGATCATCGTCAACGCGTCGCTGATCGAGGTCACCTCGGAGCGGGACGACGTGGACGAGCTGCTGGTGCCGGCCAATGACATCGCCATCGAGTGCGGTTCGCCCCGCGCCACCAACATGGTGATGCTGGGAGCCTTTGTGGGACGGACCGCAATCGTGCAGATCAAGAATCTCAAGGCCTTCGTGGAGAAAAAATTCTCCGGCAAGGTGGCCGAGATCAACGTCAAGGCCATGATGGCCGGGCACCGCCTGGGCTGCAAGCGGTAGGGGGGAGGAGCGCCGAGGATGGAACTGGATCTGAAACCGCTGCAGGGAATCCTGGACCGCCATCCGGCCGAGCCGGCCGAACTGATCGCGGTGCTGCAGGACATTCAAGTGGAGTACAGCTATCTGCCCCCCGAGGCGCTGAAGCAGGCCGCCGACGCGCTGGCCCTGCCGCTGAGCAAGGTGTACAGCGTGGCCACCTTCTACTCGTCCTTCAGCCTCAAACCCAAGGGCAAAAAGGTGATCCGGGTCTGCTTGGGCACGGCCTGCCACGTTCGCGGCGCCGGTTTGATCCTTGACGAGCTGGTGCGCCAGCTGAAGGTCAACCCCGGGGAGACCACCGAATGCGGAGAATACACCCTGGAGTCGGTCAATTGCGTGGGAACCTGCGCCATGGCGCCGGTGGTGATGGTCAATGAGCAATATTACGGCAAGATGCGGATCAGCAAGATCAAGCGCGTCTTGAGGTAGGCAGGTGAGAAGATGAGGTTCAGTAGCCCGCTGGCACTGGAGAAACAGCGGAAAAAATTGCAGGTCCAGGCCGGCAAGGTCAAGCGTGAGATCCTGATCTGTGCCGGCACCGGATGCCTGGCCGGCGGCAGCGCCGACGTGGCCGAAGCCTTCAGGGTCGAGACCAAGGCCGCCGGCCTCAAGGTGGGCGTGCGGATGGTGATCAAGGAGACCGGCTGTCACGGGTTCTGTGAGCAGGGCCCGCTGGTGATCCTGATGCCGGAGAAGATCTTCTACCAGAAGGTCAAGCCGAGCCATGTGAAGAAGATCGTCCAATCCACGCTGATCGACGGCGAGCTGGTGGAGCGGCTTCTTTACAAGAACCTCGAAACCGGCGAACGGGTGAAGACCTGGGACCTGATCGACTTTTACGCCAAACAGCACCGCCTGGTGCTGCGCAATATCGGGCGGATCGACCCGGAACAGCTGGATGACTACCTGGCGGTGGGCGGTTACCAGGGGCTGCCCAAGGCCCTGGCCATGAAGCCGGTGAAGGTCATCGACGTGGTCAAGAAGTCGGGCCTGCGCGGGCGGGGCGGGGGCGGTTTCCCCACCGGCCGCAAGTGGGACACCTGCCGCAAGGTGGACGACCACCCGCACTACGTGATCTGCAACGCCGATGAAGGCGACCCCGGGGCCTTCATGGACCGCTCGATCTGCGAGGGCGACCCCCACGCGGTAATCGAGGGGATGATCATCGGGGCCCACGCGGTGGGCGCCAACCGTGGCTTCATCTACGTCCGCGAGGAATATCCGCTGGCCCGCAAGCGGCTGGGCATTGCCATCGAGCAGGCCGCGGAAGCCGGGCTGCTGGGCGAGAACATCCTCGGCAGCGGTTTCGACTTCACCGTGGAGATCAACCGCGGCGGCGGCGCCTTTGTCTGCGGCGAATCATCGGCACTGATGAAATCGGTGGCCGGTGAGGTTGGCGAGCCGCGGGCCAAGTATGTCCACTCGGTGGTCAAGGGGCTCCATGACAAGCCCACCGTGCTGAACAACGTGGAGACCTTCGCCTGCGTGCCCTACATCCTCGACGAGGGGGCCAAAGCCTTTGCCGCGGTAGGGACCAAGGGCAGCAGCGGCACCAAGGCCTTCTCCCTGGTGGGCAAGGTGAAGAACACCGGGCTGGTGGAAGTGGCCATGGGCATCACCCTGCGCGACATCATTTTCGGTGTGGGGGGCGGGATCATTGGCGACCGGCCGTTCAAGGCGGTGCAGACCGGCGGTCCCTCCGGCGGCTGTCTGCCCGAATCTTCCCTCGACCTGGCCGTGGACTTCGACACCCTCACCGCTGCCGGTTCGATGATGGGCTCCGGCGGCATGATCGTCATGGACGACCGCACCTGCATGGTGGACGTGGCCCGCTACTTCGTCAACTTCCTCGTTGAGGAATCCTGCGGAAAATGCGTTCCCTGCCGGGAAGGGCTGAAGCAGCTGCTGATCATTCTCGAGCGCATCTGCAGCGGTGCGGGCCAGCCCGACGACCTGCTGAGCATCGAACGGCTCTCTTCGGTACTGACCAACGGTTCGCTCTGCGCCCTCGGCTCCTCGGCGGCCAACCCGGTGAACAGCACGCTGAAATACTTCAGGGACGAGTACCAGGCGCACATCGAAGACCACCGCTGTCCCGGCGGCGTGTGCAAGAGCCTGATCACCTACTCGATCAACGACGCCTGCACCGGCTGCACGGCCTGCGCCAAGGTCTGCGCTTTCGATGCCATCAGCGGCAAGAAGAAATCCCGGCACGAGATCCACGATGACAAGTGCACGCGCTGCGGCGCCTGCATTGCCGTGTGTCCGGATGAAGCCATCGAGGTACATTGACCCGGATCCACCGGGCTACTGAAGGATGACTGTCATGGGCCTCATCAGTTTATCGATCAACGGCACGACGGTGAGCGGCAGCGAGGGGGAGACCATCCTCAAGGTCGCCGGCCGGTCCGGCATCCGGATTCCCACCCTCTGCCACCACGAGGCGGTGGAGGACTCGGGAGCCTGCCGGCTCTGCATGGTGGAGATCACCCACCGTGACTGGAAAGGGTGGAAGGGGCTGGTCACTGCCTGTCTCTATCCCATCGAGCCGGGCCTGGAGGTGAACACCGCTTCCGAGGACGTGCGGGAGTGCCGGCGTAATGTCCTCGACCTGCTGCTGGCCCGCTGTCCCACCTCCCCGGTGATCAGGGACCTGGCGGCGGAGTACGGGCTCCAGGAAACAACCTTGACCGTGGACGCCGATCCCTACAACTGCATGCTCTGCGGGCTCTGCACCCGGATCTGCGCCCAGATGGGCCACCATGCCATCTCCACCGTGGGTCGCGGCGTGAAGAAGACCATCGGCACGCCGATGAACGAGCCGTCCGAGAGCTGCGTGGGCTGTGCGGTCTGCGCCAGGATCTGTCCCACCGATGCCATCACCTTCCGGGAGAACGGGGTGCAGCGGCGGATCTGGGGCCAGGATTTCGAAATGCTGCGCTGCACCGAGTGCGGTACTTCATACATCACCCGCGCCCAGGCGGAATATATCTGCGAACGCGAGGGAATGACCATCGATGACTTCGAGAAGTGTGACACCTGCCGGAGCAAGGACACGGCTCGAACCTTTTCCAGGATGGTGCAATGGTAGACAAGGAACTGGCTGTGCAGTTGAAACGACTCTACGTGACCCCGGGCAAGTGCATCGGCTGCCGGACCTGCGAGCTGTCCTGCACCTTCGTCCACTCCACCGGGGGGGGCGGCCTGCGCCGGTCCCGGGTCAAGGTCCATGACACGGGGAACGAGACATTCATTCCCATGCTCTGCCTGCAGTGCGAGGTGGCGGCCTGTGTGCGGGCCTGCCCGGTGGAAGCCCTGGTGCGCAACGAGGTGACCGGGGCCATCGATGTGGACGAGGAACGCTGTGTCCGCTGCATGTCCTGTGTGGCGGCCTGTCCCTTCGGCAACATGCTTTTTGACGAACCCGCATCAGTGGTGATCAAGTGCGATGTCTGCGGGGGCCAGCCGGCGTGCGCCATGTTCTGTCCCAGCAAGGCGCTGGAATATAAGTAGCCGGAGCAAATAGCCGGAGAAGTAGCCGGAGGTTTGTCGGGAGGTCCCATGCTGAAGAAACGCTTTCTCTGCCCCACGTGCAGCGCCGAGCTGAACCCGGGCACCAAAATCATACTTAAGGCCAACCTTTCCAGCCTCAAGGGGCTTTTTCTCTTCAGCCCCAGCCTGGGTGACTACGAGGTCATCCACTCCGACGATTTTCCCGCCCACGCGGGTGAGGAGATCGAGTTCAGCTGCCCCATCTGCAGTTTTGACCTCACCTCGCCGCGCAGCGAGCAGTTCGCCGAACTGCTGATCCGGCAGGGCGAGGAGGAGGGGAGGGTGATCTTCTCCAAGGTTATGGGAGAGCAGGCCACCTTCCTGGTGATGCCCAAACGCACCGAGTCCTTCGGCAAGGACGTGGACGGCTATTCCACGGTCAACTTCTTTGGCGAAGGCGCGAAAGAGTAAAAACTTTTCGGGATACCCACTGCCTCCCTCCAGTTCCAGATAGTTCATCGATTCCGTCTCGATGCGCACATGCTGTATTTTCGGATATTCCCCGCCGTCACCATTTCACTTTGCGTAAATACTAGTCTTTATCGCCCAAATCTAATATTCTAATATTGATCCCATGCCACCACCGATCGAGGAGGATTCAGATCCTGGAACCGTAACCGAGTGGTGTACTTGGGATCTCGTCTCGAGACCGAAGGGGTTGAAGCAGAAAATGGAAACAATTCAAATAGAATGAGGACGAAGGCAATGCTGTTCCACATCACGCAAACCCACACACCAGAACTGTGTCCCAAAGATGAGGGAGGATCAGAGACTCTTTTTGATCCAAAAACCGAAGGTGTGAAGCTTCTGGCCACGTATGGAGCGTTTCCTGAGCACGTTATCTATTACGTTCTGGAGGCGGAGGACATCAAGGCGGTCGAGGGCTTTCTGTTGCCCGGGTTTAAACGTTGCACAAGCACGATTACGCCGGTCAGTCAAATGGCGATTGTCTGATGAGAATGTTCAAGCAGCATTCTCACTCAGGTTAACAACGCGATAAAGCGGAACACCAATAGCCGAACGCTTCGCGCGCGTCTCTTGGTGTCCGCTTATCGCGATTGTCAGCCAATTCAGAAAATGTAGACGGAGTACAGGACCATGAGTCGTATTGAGCTACCTGTTCGCGAAGGCGAACACCCCGAAATTGGACAAGAGCCTCCCCAGTTGCAATTTTCCGATCTGGGCCCGGAAGACGTTCGTTTGGAGTTGAAAAAATGGGCCTTCAACACATTCCCCAATGTCACGGAGCACGACACAGCGATTTCCGTTCCGACGTCGCGGGCATTGTGGCTTGATGAAAAGGTATCAGCCGCTCATGATGATGCGTTCATGCCAACGGCAGGCAGCAGAGAGTTTTGTCATCTTCATGAAGATGGAAGTTTTCATGCCGTCGTCGATGCACCGGTCGAGGACGAAATACTGGCAAAACGGTGGGGAGTCCGCCACATGTACTACGATCGAGGCGTCAAAGAAATGTTGGTTTATGCACCTCGCAATGACGACGAGTTGATTGTGGCAAAGAAAATAATCACTGAGTCATATCGCTATGCTTCAGGCGATGTTTCGTTTGTCCTGGATCTATAGAAGATGGCTAACAAATCGCTCAACACGGATCAGTCGGCTGCGCCGCCTGATCGGTTAGCTTAGCGTTAGATTGCCCAAGAAAATGAATCTTATATTTGTCTACAATGCAAACAGCGGTAAACTCAACACCTTGCTAGATGTTGGGCACAAATTGCTAAGCCCAAAAACATATGAATGTAACCTGTGTAAAATCACATATGGGAACTTATTCGAGCGCAAGGCCTGGAAGCAGTTTAGGGAAACGACCAAACATGAGTTCACGTTTATGCATAAAGACGAATTCGAGGATAGATTTAAGCGTAGCTACTATTATCCAATAATCCTCAAACTGAACGACACTCTTGATGTATTAGTCGATGCCACGAAATTGAACGAGTTGAATAGTGTAGATGAATTGATTGGCCTGTTGAAGAGAGAAGCAATCTAATACATATGAGGCCACCCCCTGTCAGCCAGGTGTCACGGCCCGTGCCAAACTTGTGGTCGTTGCTCTGGTGGCAACGGCCGTGCCACCTGCCCGCAGGTGATGGGCGCTACGTTGGCGGGGCAAGGCCTCCCGGTTGTTGCCTTTCAGAGATCAGGCTGGATTGGGGAGACTGTTACGTGAAGTTACATGCTGCCGCCCTCTTAACTGTGCTCCTGGTAATCGTCGCTGCCTGCGCGCCCGGCGGGGAACCGGCAAGGGACCAACACGCTGCTCCGCCTGAACGCACCCTTGTCGGACAAGTGTTGTTGCCAGGTGGATTCGGCAGCCGCGGAGTGGAGGTGCTGGTGACGGTCACGGGAACCGGTAGTAATCCTCGTGTCGTGTGGTTGCTGTTCGACGAGCACGGGCATTTTGCCCACACCTTCCGAGGGAGCCTGAACAGCGTCAAAGTAACGGCGGGTGTCGGGGCCGAGGTGCACCGGATCGATACCGAAGACCTGCCCGAGGTCAATCAGGCGGGCCGGATCGACGTGGGTGTGATCGACCTGCGCGATCGGTTGACAAGGCATCGCATGGTGCTGCGCGCGGCCGACGGGAAGCCGCAGGGCGACGCGCGAGTGGCGATGTTTTTCGGCCTGCCCCCGGTTGGTCCCGGCGGCGAGCCGGTGGCCTTGGGGTCCCGTCAATTTCCACCAGTGACCTTAGGTAGCGAGGTTGAGTGGCTGATTTCGCACGAGGCGCACTCGATCTATTTCCTGGTCGAGCCGCCCTCCGGCTTGGGCCGCGGAACGAAATGGCGCAGCGGGCACCAGCGACTCTTCGGTCCCTTCACTTCGGCGGAAATTCCAGCCGAACTGATCATGGATTGATTTGAGGCTTGCCGCAGCTGGTTGGCGTTTTGTCGTGGCGATCATTCTCCTCGACCGGCACCACATTACGGCCAGCTGACAAACGCTTGCAGCCGACAATCGCGTCTGTCACACCTTGTGCTGACGCACAAGCTGCGCCAGCCATGCTTACAGCTGAAGCCAACGTTCGACACTATCGGACGGAAGCGGCCGCTTCGTCCTCCGGCCCACTCTTTGCCTGACCGGTCTGGGACACAACCGAATCAGCCTCGTTCTCCTGCCGCAGGCGGCGCAGTTTCATCGAACTGATGAACAGTTCGTCGGCCTGGTCGAAGAGGTCCATGGCCCGCTCTACCTGCACGTCGTCCTCGAGGAAGAAGCGGTAGCCGGCATCCAGCCCTTCCATGGTGGAGAGCAGCTCCTGGCGGATCTCCCGCTCGATCTCGTCCCGTCCTTCCAGCAGATCGTTCTCGACGTAATCGAGCTCCCGCTCCTCGAGGTAGTTACGGAACTCCAGCAGGGCGGCGTCGTTCAGCACGAAATCCCGTCCCGCCACTTCACCGTGTTCGGTGGTGTGGTTCACCGCGAAGTTGAAGAAGATGGCGTAGGCATACAGGCGCTGGACGAACTCGGAGCGGCGGTTCTGCTTGACCTCCACATCGGGGCTGATCCCGCCGCCGCCGGTGACCTTGCGTCCGGTGGAGGTGTAGCTCACGTCGTCCTCCACCGGGGGAAGCTCCTCGGTGGGTTCCATACCTTCGGCCGCCGGGAAATAGTACTCGTCCAGCAATTCGTAGTCCCGCTGGATCGAGCGGCCGCTGGGTGTGTAGTAGCGAGCCGTGGTCAGGGCCAGGCCGCTGTCGAAGCTGAGGGGGTAGACCGACTGCACCAGGCCCTTGCCCCAGGAGGCCTCGCCCACGATCAGCCCCCGGTCGTGGTCCTGCACAGCTCCGGCCACGATCTCCGAGGCCGACGCGCTGCCCCGGTTGATCAGGATCACCAGCGGCATGTTCTCGTAGAATTCCGAGCTCGATTCACCGGCGGTGAAGTATTCCTGGTTCGAGCTGAGGATCCGTCCCCGGGTGTAGACGATTTTCTGGTCGGCAGGCAGGAAGATGTCGGAGACCAGCACCGCCTGATCCAGCAGGCCGCCGCTGTTGTTGCGCAGGTCGAAGAGCAGTTTATCCATCCCCTCCTCCCGCAGCCGGGCCAGGGTCTCGTTCAACTCGTCGGAGGTGGTCTGGGTGAAGTTCTTCAGCCGGATGTAGCCCACCCCGTCCTCCAGCATGAAGGAGTAGATCACGCTGTGGGTCGGCACCTCGTCGCGGACGATGGCGAAGTCGAGCAGTTCCTTGAACCCCGGGCGGGCGATGGAGATGTTCACTGTGGTCCCCTTGGGGCCGCGGAGCAGCGACACCGCATCATTGACACTTATCCCTTCGGTGGACTCGCCCTCGATGCGGTCGATCACGTCACCGGCGGTGATCCCCAGGCGGAAGGCCGGTGTGCCCTCGATGGGCGAGATCACGGTGATGCGGTCCTCGCGCATGGAGACCACGATGCCCAGACCAAAGAATTTGCCCTGCTGTTCCTCGCGGATGGCGGTGAAGTTCTCGGAGGCGAGGAAATTGGAGTGGCGGTCCAGGGTGCCCAGCAGGCCTTCGATGGCGCCATAGACCAGTTCCTTCTGGTCCACTTCCTTCGCGTAGTTTTGCTCGGTCTTTTCGATGATTTCGGTGAAGAGCTTCAGATATTCGGCCTGGCCGCCGGGGACGGCCAGTACCCGTCCGCCGAAAATGCCGCCGGCCAGGGCAGAGATCAGGATGATCGAACAGGCCATTATGGTGATGCGGTACTGTTTCATGGTGCCTCGTATGTTCAGTCGCGGCCCATTGGCCGCGGATCGGTCTTCATGTCGGCTGTTTTCCCTTTCAAGTATAGCCTAAACACCGTTACGGATAAACGGAAAAGGGGGAGTTGACATGGTCCGGCCCGGACCGTACCATGGTTTTTCGCAATTTTTGCGGGGTAACTGGAGGCGAGAAACGTATGGGTTCCCTGGGCTGGCCCGAAATCATGGTGATCCTGGTGATCGCGCTGGTCATTTTTGGCCCGCGGAAACTGCCGCAGCTGGGCCGCACCCTGGGCAAGGCCCTGGGGGAGTTCCGCCGGGCCACCAACGACTTGAAGAACACCCTCGAGTTGGAAGTCCACAAGGAGGAGGAGAAGGTCAACGCCCCGGAACGCCGGAAGCGCGAAGATGAATACAGCCGGCGGGCCGCCGAGCGGCAGACGCCGCCGGACGATGCTCCTCCCACCGAACCGCCGGCCGCGGATGAGGCCACGATAGAGGCTCCGGAAGCCGAACTGCCCTTCGAAGAACCCACCACCTCGGACGCGGAACGGGAATGAGAAAAAAGGACGGTGACCAGCCCGCGGAAGGGGCGATGGGGTTCCTCGACCACCTCGATGAACTGCGCCGCCGCTTGATGTATTCCGGGATCGCCATCTTCGTCGGTTTCATGGCCTGCTGGATCTTCTCCGAGCAGCTCTTTCTCTTCCTCTCCCAACCCATCCTGCCCTTTCTCAAGGAAGGGGAGGGGCTGGCCTTCACCAAACTGGCCGACCCCTTCCTGCTCTACATGAAGGTGGCCTTTCTGGCCAGTATCTTTATCACCAGCCCCTTTGTCATCACCCAGGCATGGCTCTTCATCGCCCCCGGCCTCTACAAAAAGGAGAAGCGCTACGGCATCCCCTTTATCTTCTTCTCCACCCTCTTCTTCATCGGCGGGGCCGCCTTCGGCTACTATTTGGCCTTTCCCCGGGTCTGCGGCTTCCTGCTGGGCGTGGGGGAACAGTTCCGGGCCATCATCACCATTCGCGAGTATCTGGGCACCCTGAACAAGATCCTGCTGGGTCTGGGGCTGGTCTTCGAAATGCCGATCCTGGTTTTCTTTCTCGCCCGGCTGGGACTGATCACCCCGAAGTTCATGATCAAGAACCTGCGCTACGCCGTGCTGATCATCTTCATCATCGCCGCCATCATCACCCCCACACCGGACATCCCCACCCAGGTCCTCTTTGCCGGGCCGATGCTTCTGCTCTACTTCTTCAGCATCCTGGTCGCCAAGATCTTCCAGAAACGGAGCAGCGACGAGGATGAGGATGACGACGGAGACGAAGATGACCCGGACGACGGTGAGGATGATGAGGGACCGCCCGATGTCCGTCCCGCGGAAGGCTCCACCCCGGCGGGGTAATCCGCTGCCTTTCCCCGATCCCGTTGACTTTTCATGAAAGTGTGAAAAAGGTATACTACAGGTATATCAGAGGTATATTATATATACCTTGGATTGATTTGGATTCCGATGTGGGGGTGTGCTGATGAAAGCTGGAGAACAGGGAAATCCTGGTAAGCCGGGGAAGCCGGGCAGGGGATCGGGCACAGTTGGGCGGACCGACCCGCCTGCAAAAAAACCCGATGGGGGCCACAAGCGGGTCAATGTGGACTTCCCTGCCTGGATGGTTGAGCGACTGGACATGGAGGCTCGACGGCTGTCGGTGCCTCGGCAGTCGCTGATCAAGTTCTGGATCGCCGAGCGGCTGGACAAGCTGCCCGCATCCTGATCCGCAACTGGCCGGGTTGAAATCTCCACCCGGTAGCAGTACCATTTTCATTCATACAACCGGCAATAACGGCGGCCCCGGCGGCCGCTCCTTGCAGAACAGGATATGCAACCGTGGGAACGAAGAAGGCCGTATTTATCGATCGCGACGGGACGGTGAGCCGCGAGGTGGGCTACGTCAACCATGAGCGGCGCCTGCGGCTGCTCCCCGGGTCGGCAGCAGGCATCCGCAAGCTGAACGACGCCGGCATCCCCGCGGTGCTGGTGACCAACCAGGCCGGGGTGGCGCGGGGCTACTTCGAGGAGCCGCTGGTCCACGTGGTGCACAAGCGGCTGGAAGCGCTGCTGATGGAAGAGGCCGGCGCCCGGCTGGACGGCATCTACTTCTGTCCCCACCACCCCGACGTGGGTGAGCCGCCCTGGCGCCTCGACTGCAACTGCCGCAAGCCCCGGCCGGGGATGCTGCTCAAGGCGGGCGAGGAGCTGGACATCGATCTGGCCCGCTCCTACCTGGTGAGCGACCACATCAAGGATGTGACCATGGCGATCAATGCCGGGCTCACCGGGGTCATGGTCCGCACCGGCTATGGCGCCGGACTGCTGGAATACCACTCCCACAACTGGACCTCCCGGCCGCACCACGTCACCGAGGACCTGGCCGCGGCGGTGGACCTGATCCTCGAACTGGAGAGCTGAGCGGATGAGTGAACCGAAGATCCAGGGGGTGGACGCTGCGCGGCTGCTGGAACTGCTGCGGGGGTTCAAGGGGAAGAAGGTGCTGCTCTTTGGCGACCTGATCGCCGATGTCTTCATCTACGGCGAGATCTCCCGGATCTCCCGGGAAGCCCCGATCCTGATCCTCGACCACAAGCAGACCCGGGTGGTGCCCGGCGGCTGCGCCAACTCGGTGAACAACCTCAGCGCCCTGGGCGGCGCGGCCCTGCCGGTGGGGGTGCTGGGAGCCGACGAGCACGGCCGCTCGTTGATCGATATCTTTGACGAAAAGGGCGTACCCACCGACGGGATCCTCTCGGTGGAGGGCCACGACACCACCTCCAAGACCCGGGTCAGCGCCGGGAGCCGGCACGTCAAGCAGCAGCAGGTGGTGCGGGTGGACCGCGAGGAACCGTTCAGCTACGATGAGATCCAGCGGGCTCGGGTTCGCGAGATCCTCGACAGCCGGGTGGGGCAGGTGGACGCGGTGATGATCTCCGACTACGGGCAGGGCGCGGTGGACCGGGAACTGGCCGCCCACCTGATCAAGACCGCCCGGGCCGCAGGCCTGGCGGTGACCCTCGATTCCCGCTGGGGCCTGCTCTCCTATCCCGGGGTCTCCGCAGCCACGCCCAACGAGCCCGAGCTGGAGGAGATCTTTGGCGAGAAAGCCGACGGCGATGTGGAGGTTGCGGCGCGCATGGGCGGAGACCTGCGCAACAAGCTGGACGCCGAGGCGGTGCTGGTGACCCGGGGCGGCGAGGGGATGGTGCTGGTGGACGGGGACGGGTTCCGCCGGATTCTGGCCCACGACGACGGCGAGGTGGCCGACGTCACCGGCGCCGGCGACACGGTGATCAGCACCTTCACCCTGGCCCTGGCCAGCGGCGGCAGCTACTACGAAGCGGCGCTGCTCTCCAACCTGGCCGGCGGGCTGGTGGTGAAGAAGTGGGGCACCGCCACGGTGAGCCCCGACGAACTGGAAGGCGCGGTGCGTTTTGAAGCAGGCCTCTGATCCCCGAAACAGAATCCTTCCCCTGGCCGATCTGGTGCCCAGGATCCGCGAGGCGAAGGCCGCGGGCCGCCGGGTGGTGCTGACCAACGGCTGCTTCGACCTGCTGCACGTGGGCCACGTCCGCTACCTCTACAGCGCCGCTGCGGAGGGTGACCTGTTGGTGGTGGCGGTGAACAGCGATGCCGGTGTGCGGGGGCTGAAGGGGCCGGGACGACCGATCCAGCCGGAGCTGGAGCGGGCCGAGCTGCTGGCCGCCCTGGAGCCGGTGGACTATGTCACCCTCTTTGACGAACCAACGGTGGTGGAGGTGATCCGGGCCCTGAAACCGGACGTGCACTGCAAGGGCACCGACTACACCGTGGAGAGCGTGCCGGAACGGGGAGTGGTGGAGTCGGTGGGCGGGGAGGTCCGCATCGTCGGTGACAACACTGACCACGCCACCACCGACCTGGTCTCACGCATCAGGGCCCTGCCCTAATCCCTCCCCCGATCTCACCGTCTCCAGCAGGGCGCAGGCCTCATCCTTCCGTTCCGGCGGCACCAGCAACTCACCCCAGCCCTTTTGCGGCTCGAAGATCCCGTCAAAAGCGATCTCCCGGAACAGCCTCACCATGTGGGGGATGCGGTCCTGCTCCAGCAGGTTGGTGAGCACCTGGGCCTCGATGGCCGAGCCGAGGATGGCTGCCCGTTCCATGGGCTGTTGTTCTTCAACCTGTTGTTGGGTCTGGTGCGTGCCGGTGCCCTGCTGGAAGAGTTCCTCGGCGGCCTCCAGCACCTGGTCCGCCGACACTTCATCCATGCGCACCGTCCGCCGGCGTTCCTGCTTGCTCAACTGCCCGTCCACCACCAGGGGTTGCACCGCGCGGAAGCCGCCGGGGGCCAGCGGTCGGTTCAGCTCCGGGTCGGTGGGGCCGAAGATGCCCACAACCGGGGCGCCCATGGCCGCGGCCAGGTGCATGGGGCCGCTGTCCCCGCCCACGAAGAGACGGCTGCGCTGGAGCAGGGCGGCCAGTTCCATCAGTTGGAGTGGCGGGGCAAGGTGGATGTGCGGTGCGCTGCCGGCGGCCTCCAGCACCGCCCGGGCCATCTCCTCCTCACCCGGGCCCCAGACCAGAAGCGCCTCCAGCGGCAGGCGGCTGGTGAGCTCCGTGGCCACCCTGGCGAATCGGTCCACCGGCCACCGTTTCCAGGACTGCTGGTTGCTCGACCCCACGGCAAAGACGGCCACCCCCCGGGAATCGTCGGGCACAATCTCCCCCAGGTAGCGGTCCACCACGGCCAGGGCCTGGTCCGAGGGGAAGATGCCGGTGCCGGCCTCGGGCCGGGGTTCGATACCGGCCACGGTGAGCATGTGGAACAGCCGGTCCACCCGGTTCTTCACCTCCGGCGGTACATTGAGTTGGTGGGTGGTGAAACGGTGGCTGCCCTCCCGGCCCAGGTCCCGGGGAAAGCCGAAACGGATCGGCGCGCCGCTGGCCCGGGCCAGCAGACCGCTCTTCAGCAGGCCGTGGAGGTCGAACACCGCATCGAACTTTTCGGCCCGCAGCTGCCGCAGCACACCGCCCAACCGGCCCAGCCCGCGGTGCAGCTGCCAGGGGCGAAGCAGTTCGGAGGAGAGCCGTTGCCGGGGCAGCATGATCACCTGGTCCAGGTCGGGGTGGCCCTCCAGCAGCTGGCGGCTGCCTTCCTCCACCAGCCAGCTGATGTGCGCTTTGGGCAGGCGGTGTCTGATGGCCCGCAGGGCGGGCAGGGTGCGTACCACGTCCCCCAGGGCGCCGAGGCGGATGATCAGGATTCGTTTCAGCGAATCGAGATCCGGAAGGACGGTGGCAACAGGTTTGTGGAGATCAGCGGTCATCGGTTCGTCCCTCCCCGGGGCGGGTTGAGACGCCACCAGAAGCGGTGCAGGGCCAGCTCCCGGCGGCAGCGCCGGCGCAGGGCGGTGTGGGGCCCGGTTTCGTCGTGCCAGAAATAAAGAGCTCCTTCTCTTCGGGGGAAAGGGGCGGCGGCGCGGGACGGCTGAGCTTGGCCAGCGAGCGATACATGCGGGTCAGGGCACCCTGCCGTTCCTTCCTGTCCAGGGGCCGGTCCATGACCGTGGCCCGGTCGAAATCGATGAGGTGGATCTCCGCTTCGTCGGCGGTTCCGGCCACCAGGATGTTGCCCAGGTTGAGGTCCGGGTGAAGGATGCCGGCATCGTGCAGTTTCCTCACCTCCGCCGCCACGGCCGCAAGCAGGAGTCCCCGTTCCGACGCTTCCCGGAGGTCGCCCAGGGCGTGAAACAGGTCCCGGGCCCCCGGGACCTCCCTTGTGGCCGCGGCCATTCTCGAACTGAAGCGGCCGGCCCGCTTCACCCAGAGGCACTGAATCAGCGGCACCCGCAGCCCGGCGGCCCGGGCCGCCTGGCAGACCCGGATCTCTTCGAACTGCCGGTTCACACCGCTGTATCGGTCTCCTCGAAGCTTGCCCAGCAAGCCTCCGTGCTTAGTCACCAGGGGGGGACCGTCCCCCAGCTCCACCCGCCAGGCCGTGCCCCGTCCGGCCGCCGGTTCCGGACCGTGGGCAGCGTAAGGCGGCGGAATCGGGAAGCGGGTGAGTCCGGCCTGCTCCAGCAGGGGCAGAAGACCCTGCCGCAGCAGCAGCGCCAGGCCCGGCTCTGGCCTCAGCAGAGTGTAACCATCGGGGATACTTAACATGGGAGTGATTATATTGAGTCGCGGGACACCATGCAAAGGGAGGAAACCCCATTCGTTGACAGCGTGGGAGTGCCTGTCTATAGTGAGGATCGAATTGTCATGACCCCGTGTACCAGGAGGAGAGGAGTGGACAAGGGAGACAGGGATGTTGCTCCGCGCCGGTGAAATCTTTGCCGACCCGCTGGGCAAAAGGTCCGGAGCGGGCGAAAAACTGCTCTACCTGCTGCTGGCCCTGACCCTCTTCGGGGTGACCCGGATCGCTCTGGTCCAGATCGCCATCAACCTGATGGTCCTGCTCTGGTTCGGCCTGCTGCTCAGACGGGGGGGGCGCCGGTTTCGCCCGCTGCCGCTGATGATCCCCCTATTCTTCTTCATCATCCAGGGTGTTGTCTCCGCTTCGCTCTCCCTCGATCCCCAGGTCAGTCTTCGCGAAACCGTGGGCCTGACAAACCTGCTGGTGCTGCTGCTCTTCTACAACATCATGGAGGGGGAGGATGACGTGATGCCCCTGGTCCACGTGGTGGTGTTGATGGGGGGAATGGTGGCCCTGGTGGGCCTGGCCGAGTATGTGATCGACGATGTGGGCGGCGTCAGACACCGCATTTCCGGCCCCATGGGGCACTACATGACCTACTCCGGCATCCTGATGCTGGTGGACGTGGTGATCATCGCCCTGCTGGCCAGTTCGCCCAGGGGGGGGCGGGGACAGGGGAGGGGGCGGTGGTGGATCTGGGCCTCGCTGGTGCTGGTTTCGCTGGCCCTGGTGATGACCTACTCCCGTCACGCCTGGGTGGGCCTGATCGCCGGCATCGTTGTGATCGCCGCCTGCCTCCGGTCCTGGCGGCTGATCACCGTGCCGCTGGCCCTGGTTGTGGTGCTGGCCCTGACCCAGGGGACACTGGCCGACCGGATCCAGGACATCTTCGACACCCGCACCAATGTGTCCAACATCGACCGCCTGAACCAGCTGAAGAGCGGTGTACGGATGGTGATCGACAATCCCCTGCAGGGGGTGGGCATCGGCAATGTGGAGGGGCTCTACCCGGCGTACCGCACCCACCGGGCGGTGAACGAGGAGACCATCCACCTGCACAACACCCAGGTGCAGGTGGCTGCCGAAATGGGGCTGGTGGGCCTTGGTTTCTGGCTCTGGTTCGTGCTCTGGCTGCTCAGCGACCTGCTGCGCCGGTTGCGCCGGCTGGGTGGTTTCTCCCACCGTCCCGCTCCGGCCGGCGGGAACTTCGACCCTCGCATGTTCTTCCAGCTGGCCCCGCTGGCCGCGGCCACAGCATTTTTCACCGCTGGCATTTTCGAGTACAATTTTGGTGACACGGAGGTGCTGATCCTCTTCCTGTTCATCATTGCCACGGCATATTCCGCCCGGGACCGCACCGGCCCGGACCTCAACGGAGGAACACAACAGTGAAGCTCCTGTCCCGAAAAAGGGGTCACGATATTCTTCAGCAGCTGTCCGGGGTCAAGGTGCTGGTGGTGGGGGACCTGATGCTCGACCGCTTTTTGATGGGCGACGTGACGCGGATCTCGCCGGAGGCACCGGTACCGGTAGTGCGGGTCACCAGTGAAAACGCCGTTCCCGGCGGGGCGGGAAACGTGGTGCAGAACCTCTCGGCCATGGGCGCCGGGGTGGAGGTGGTGGGCGTGGTGGGTGAGGACCTGCCGGGCACCGAGCTGGCCGACCTGTTCAGCACTGCCGGCGCCGGTTGTGCCGGGCTGGTTCGGGTGCCCGAGCATCCCACCACGGTGAAAACACGAATCATCGCCCGGGGCCAGCAACTGTTGCGGGCCGACCGGGAAGCCGGGCAGCTTCAGCTTCCGTCGGCTGCGGAAAAGGAACTGAAGAAGAACATCAGTCGGCTGGCCGGCTCGGTGGACGCCATCCTGCTCTCCGATTACGACAAGGGTACGCTCACCGGGGGGATGGTGGCCTTCTGTATCCAGCAGGCCGAAGCGAACGGCATCCCGCTCACCGCCGACCCCAAGCCCCCGAACTTCCTGCACTACCGCAAGGGCGCGGCGGTGATCACCCCCAACCGGCACGAGGTGGGCCGCTTCCTGGGGAGTTTCTCCCCGGTGGCCGACGAGGAATTCCAGCTGGTGGGCCGCAAGCTGCTACGGCGGCTGGAGTGCCAGGCGGTGTTGATCACCCGCGGGCAGTACGGCATGAGCCTTTTCGAGCGGGGCAAGCGGCAGGTCACCATTCCAGCGGCCAACCGCGAGATCTACGATGTCACCGGCGCCGGGGACACGGTGATCGCCTGGCTCACCGCGGCCATGGCCGCCGGCGCCAGCCTGCGTGAAGCCGCGGTGCTCTCCAACATGGCCGCCGGTGTGGCGGTGGGAAAGGTGGGCACCACCCCGGTCTATCCCGCCGAGATGCAGGAGATCCTCTGATGTTCGAGGTTCAGGTGGAAGTTCCCTTCTCCGCGGCGCACCACCTGGAGGGCTATGCCGGACGCTGCGCCCGGGTCCACGGCCACCGCTGGAAGGTGCGGGCCATCGTCTGCGGGGAGGACACCGACCCCTGGGGCATGCTGGTGGATGTGCGGCGGCTGCGCTCCCTGCTGGAGAGTGTGCTCGCGCGCTTCGAGGGTTGCGACCTGAACCTCGACCCTCTCTTCCGCGGGTCGAACCCCTCGGCGGAAAACCTGGCCACCGAGATCTACCGGCTGTTACACCAGGCGCCGCTGATGGGCGAATCGGCACCCGACGCCTGGCTGCAGGCGGTGGAGGTGGAGGAAACCCCGGGTTCGGCGGCCCGCTACTGCCGGGCCGATGCGGTTCAGGAAGGTTGATCCGGGGGCGGCAGCTCAGCCACCTCCGACACTGGGAGCACCGCTTCCAGGCTCTCGTCCTCTTCCCATTTCTTTTTCAGCGTGGTCAGTTGCTGCTCCAGGTCGTTTTTGGCCCGCACGGCCTGGCGCAGGCGGAGGCGCATCCGCAACTGTTCGCCAAAGCCGATCACCCCGGCCATCAGCACCCCGGCGATGATCCCCAGCATCATGATGGCAAAGACCGGGATCGGCGGTGTCTGGTGCCCCTCACCGGGGAAATACTTGATCGTCACCAGCCCCTGGTTGAGGTAGAGGAAGCAGAGCAATATAAGGGACAAGAACAGGATCAGCAGCAGGGTCATATACTTCATGGCCACCTCCATTGAGCGGCGGGTCGCCGGCTGGCGGTTGTCAGATCAGGTATCGTTCCATGATGTCGTCCCAGTCCCCCCGGGCCTTGAGAATGAGTTCGATCACTTCCCGGAGCGCCCCCTTGCCGGCAGAGGCGGAGGTCACCATGTGAACCCGGGAGAGCACCTCCTCGTGGGCTTCCGGCACGGCGGCGGCCAGGCCCACCCTGGTGAGGATCGGCAGGTCGATGAGGTCGTCACCGAGGTAGGCGATCTGCGGCAGTTCCAGGCTGTGACGGGCCTGGATCTCCTCCAGCACCGGCAGCTTGCGGATCGCCCCCATGTGGAGGTCCTCCACGCCCAGCTCCGCCGCCCGCCGGGCCACCGAATCGGACCGGCGGCCGGTGATGAAGCCCACCCGCAGCCCGCAGCGCTGGGCATACTTGATACCGCTGCCGTCCCAGACGTGAAACTGTTTGATCTCCGCGGTGTCGCCCAGCAGGGCGATGGTGCCGTCGGTGAGCACGCCGTCCACGTCGGTGAGGATGCACTCGATGCTGGCGGCACGCCGTTTCAGATCAGGGTCCATTCGCTACACCATTTCGGTTCGCCAGAGGTCGTGGAGGTGCACGATGCCCTCCAGGCCGCCCTGGCCGTCGACGATACAGAGGCAGGTGATCTTGCGCTCCTCCATCAGGGCCAGGGCCCGGGTGGCCAACGCTGTGGCCGGTATGGTGGCTGGATTCGTGGTCATGCACTGGGCGGCGGTGACGGCTTTGATGTCGACGTCCTGCTCCAGCGCCCGCCGCAGGTCGCCGTCGGTGACGATGCCCAGCAGGGTGCCGTCGGCCCCGGCCACGGTGGTCATGCCGAAACCCTTGGCCGACATCTCGATCAGGCAGTCCTTGAGCGTGGTCTCCGGCCCCACCAGCGGCACCCGCTCGCCGCGGTGCATCAGGTCTTCCACCTTGAGCAGCTGCCGGCCCAGCTCGCCGCCGGGATGGAAGGCGGCAAAGTCCTCGCGGCGGAACCCCCGGCGCTGGGTCAGGGCCACGGCCAGGGCGTCGCCCATGGCCAGGGCCGCGGTGGTGCTGGCGGTGGGGGCCAGGCCCAGGGGGTCGGCCTCCCGGGGGATGGGAATGTGCAGGGCCACGTCGCTGTAGCGGGCAAGGGTGGACTGCAGCGAGCCCACCAGGGAGATCAGGGGGACGCGCAACCGCTTGATCCGGTCCAGCATGCGGGTGATCTCGGTGGTCTCGCCGCTGTTGGAGACGGCCACCACCACGTCGCCCTCCACCACCATGCCCAGGTCGCCGTGCACCGCCTCGGCCGGGTGGAGGAAGAGGGAAGGGGTGCCGGTGGAGGCCAGGGTGGCCGAGATCTTCTTGCAGATGATTCCCGACTTGCCCATGCCGGTGAGAATGGTCCGTCCCGTGCAGCCGTAAACCAGGTCCACGGCCTTGAGGAAACGCTCGTCCAGCGTGACGATCAGGCCACGCACCGCGTCGGCCTCGATTTCCAGCACCTTCCTGGCGATGTCAAGACTCATCCGCGGGCCCTCCGGCGGTGGCGGCGTGCTGCCGCACCACGGCGTCGATGGCCTTGACCTGGGCCAGCAGGCCGGCCAGTTTGTCCAGGCGCAAGGAGTTGGGGCCGTCGCAGAGCGCGGCCTCGGGCGTGGGGTGTACCTCGAGGAACATCCCGTCCACACCACAGCCGGCGCCGGCCCGGGCCAGGTTGGGGATGAATTCGGACTGGCCGCCGGACGAGCCGCCCATGCCGCCGGGCAACTGCAGACCGTGGGTCACGTCCAGCACCACCGGGTAGCCGCTCTGCCGCAACAGGGGCAGGGCGCGCATGTCCACCACCAGGTTGTTGTAGCCGAACGAGCTGCCCCGCTCGGTGAGCACGATCTGCCGGCAGCCGGCCGATTCCAGTTTGCCCACCGCCGACTGCAGGTCCCAGGGGGCCAGAAACTGGCCTTTTTTCAGGTTGATGGTCCGTCCGGCAGCGCCGGCGGTGGTGAGCAGGTCGGTCTGGCGGCAAAGAAAGGCCGGGATCTGGATCACGTCCAGCACCTCGGCCGCCGCGGCCACCTGGTCCGCCCCGTGGACGTCGGAGAGCAGCGGCAGGCCCAGCCGCTGCTTGACCAGGGAGAGGATGCGCAGGCCCTCCTCCATCCCCGGTCCGCGGTAGGACTGCACCGACGTGCGGTTGGCCTTGTCATAGGAGGACTTGAAGATCAGCGGGACACCGGTGGCGCTGCAGATCTCGGCCAGCTGGCCGGCGGTGTCGAGGCAGTGGGTCTCGGACTCGATGACGCAGGGGCCGGCAATGAGGAAGAACGGCGCCCCCTGGCCGAAGCGGATACCGGCCGTTGACCAGCTGCTGATCTTTGTGGACTCCATCACTTCCCCTGTTTCTTCAGGCGATTCTCACAGGACGCCTTGATGAACCCGGCGAACAGCGGGTGCGGCTGGAGTGGCCGCGACTTGAACTCCGGGTGGAACTGGCAGGCCACGAACCAGGGGTGGTCCTTGACCTCCACGATCTCCACGTAATTCTTCTCCGGTGAGATCCCCGTGACGTTCATCCCCTTCTCCGCCAGCTGGTCCAGGAACTTCGGGTTGAACTCGTAGCGGTGGCGGTGCCGTTCGGAGATGTCCTCCTCGCCGTATTCCAGACGGGCGGTGGAATCCTTGCTCAGCCGGCAGGGGTAGGCCCCCAGCCGCATGGTGCCGCCCATTTCGTCCACCCCCTCCAGCTCCCGCAGCTTGAAGAAGATGCGGTGCGGCGTCTCCTCATTGAACTCCGAGCTGTCCGCGCCCTCCAGGCCGCAGACGTTGCGGGCGAACTCGATCACCGCGCACTGCATGCCGAGGCAGATGCCGAAATAGGGGATTTTCTTCTCCCGGGCGTAGCGCACCGCCTCCACCATCCCCGGCACGCCGCGGATGCCAAAGCCACCGGGAATCAGTATACCATCGGCCTCGTCCAGGTGGGCCTTCCAGGCCCGGCCGCCGGATCCCTCGGCTTCCACCCACTCCAGGTTGACCTTCACGTCGTTGGCCAGGCCACCGTGCTTCAGCGCCTCCCCCAGGCTCTTGTAGGAATCTTCGTACGAGACATACTTGCCGATGATGGCGATCTTCACCTCGCCCTTGGGGTTCCTGATGCGGTGGATCAGGTCACGCCAGTCGTCGAGGTTCTTGCGCAGGGCCGGCAGGTTGAGCTTGCGCAGCACCATTTCGTCCAGACCCTCATCGTGCAGGGAGAGGGGCACCTCGTAGGTATCGGCCACGTCCTTGGCGGATATCACACAACCCTCCTCCACGTCGCAGAAGAGGGCGATCTTGGCCTTGATCTCGTCGTCCAGGGCCCGGTCGCAGCGACAGAGCAGGATGTCGGGGAAGAGGCCGATTTCGCGCAGCGCCTTGACGCTGTGCTGGGTCGGTTTGGTTTTCACCTCGCCGGAGGTGGCGATGTAGGGCACCAGGGTCAGGTGGACCACGATGGCGTTGCCCAGGCCGGCCTGGCGCTTGAACTGGCGCACCGCCTCGAGAAAGGGCAGGCTCTCGATGTCGCCCACCGTGCCGCCGATCTCCACGATCACCACGTCGTTATCGCCGGCCAGGTTGTGCAGCGCATCCTTTATCTCGTCGGTGACGTGGGGGATGATCTGCACCGTCCGGCCCAGGTACTCCCCGCGGCGCTCCTTGTCGATCACCGAGGCGTAGATCTTGCCCGTGGTCCAGTTGTGGTCCTGGGACATGATGGCCGTGGTGAACCGCTCGTAGTGGCCCAGATCGAGGTCGGTCTCGGCGCCGTCGTCGGTGACAAAGACTTCACCGTGCTGGAAGGGGCTCATGGTGCCGGGATCGACGTTGAGGTAGGGGTCGAGTTTGGCCAGGGTCACCCGCAGGCCGCGCCGCTCCAGCAGGCAGCCGATGGACGAGGAGGCCAGGCCCTTGCCCAGGGACGAGATAACCCCACCGGTGGTGAAGATATATTTAACGGACATTACAACTCCTTGCTCAGAAGTGCTCGGATCTGTTCCAGATCTTCCGGAGTGTCCACTCCCACCGACTCCTCGGCGGTGTAGAGCACCCTGATCTTGTATCCGGCCTCCAGAAACCGCAGCTGCTCCAGGCCCTCGGCCCGTTCCAGGGGCGAGGGGGGCAGTTGTGCCAGCTCCAGCAGGGTGCGGCGGCGGTAGGCGTAGAGACCCACGTGCTTGAATCCCAGCCCGGACCCGTGGCCCATGTCCACGTTGCTGTTGCGGCTGAAGGGGATGGGGTAGCGGGAGAAATAGAGCGCGTCGCCGGCGGTGTGGCAGACCACCTTGACCACGTGGGGGCTGGCCAGTTCCTCCAGGGAGCGGAGGTGGGTCTTCATGGTGGCGATTTCCACCGCCGGGTCGGCAAAGGCCGCCACCAGGCTGCCGATGGTCTCCGGCCGGATCAGCGGTTCGTCGCCCTGGATGTTGACCACCACCTCGCACTGCAGGCCGGCGGCCACTTCGGCGGCCCGGTCGGTGCCCGAAGCGCAGTCGGCGGAGGTCATCACAGCCCGGCCACCCAGACCGGCGGCCACGTCAAAGATACGCTGGTCGTCGGTGGCCACCACCAGTTGCTGGAGGCCGGCACAGGCCCCGGCCTGCTGCAGGACGTGCCCGATCACCGGCATGCCCTGGAGATCGGCGAGCAGCTTCCCCGGGAACCGGGTTGCCCCCCATCTGGCGGGAATGATCCCCACGGCCGTGATCGGCGGGGGAGCGACGGGAGGCTGTTCCGGGCCTTGGTGCGGCATGGGCGGCCTGTTCGGTGGTCAACGACAGTCCCGGTCCACGGGAACCGCCTGCACAACAGCGCAACGGTGGTTCACGAGGCGAACGAACCGGGAAATGCTCTGATTTCTGGGTGACCTAGGGAGGTCTGTCAATCATATTCCAGGCCGTGGGGGAAGTCAATGAACGGCCGGCTTGACCACAAAGCCGGCAATTTCTATAATCCACACCCTCTGCCGGAGGCCTGTATTTCCGGCAACAGGCCGCTCCTCCGGGGGCGGCAGAGCAGCCTTCCGGCACGCGCGAGCACCCTGTACCAGGATGCAGGAGCCCCTTTGCAGCGGTCATCCAATCGCTGCGGTGTGCCGATAGGTCTTTTATTAGCAGACAGGACCCGGTCCATTGCGGATCAACAGGTCCGACCGGGAAAAAATACTCAACAGGGGGCAGGGACAAGGATGGACGACACGAAAAATCCGGATCTGACGACACCGATGAGCCAGGCCGTTCTCGAAAAGTATCGCCTTGGCGAGGACGATGAAGCCATGGAGCCCATGGTGCTCGACAACGGGGACGGCACCCCGGTGGGCCGGATCGAAGACGGCGACTACGTGATTTTCTACGATATCCGCGGCGAGCGGGAGGTGGAGCTGACCGAGGCCTTTGTCAACCCGGATTTCCACGAATTCGAGATTCCGAAGGGGATGAAGACCAGCTGGGCCACCATGATCGAGTACGATCCCAAGCTCGACGTGGCAGTGGCCTATCCCACGCTGGAGAAGCTCTCCAACACCCTCTGCGACGTGGTGAGCCGCGCCGGTCTGAAGCAGGCCAAGGTGGTTGAGACCGAGAAGGCGGTCCACCTCGGTTTCTTCTTCAACGGCAAACGGCAGGAATTCTACGACAACGAGACCCGCGACTTCGTGCCCACCCCCAAGGACATCGACTTCTTCGACAAACGGCCCCAGATGGAGGCCGAGGAAGTGGCCGACCGCCTGGTCAAGCACCTCGGCGACCCCGAGATGAAACTGCTGGTGGGCAACTTCGCCAACGTCGACGTGGTGGGCCACATCGAGAACGACGAGGCGGTGAAAAAAGCGGTGCAGACCGTCGATCGCTGTGCCGGACGGGTGATCGAGGCGGCGCGCAGGAACGGCGTGGCCACCATCGTCATCGCCGACCACGGCACGGTGGAGAAGCGCAAATACCCCGAGGGGTCCATCGACACCGGCCACACCAACAGCCCGGTGCCCTTCATTCTCGTGCCCCCGGAGGGCTGTGACGCCACCGGCCTGGAGATGCCCGAGGGCGGCAGCCTGATCAGTGTCGCCCCCACGGCCCTTGAACTGCTGGGCCTGGAGATCCCCGAGGTGATGACCGGTAAAACCATGCTGCCCGCCGGATTTGCCGACACGCTGCTGGGAGACCGGGATCGCCGGGTGCTGGTGATGATCGTTGACGGCTTTGGTATCGGCGACTCGGACGCCGAGGCGGGCTGGAACCTGATCAAGGACGCCGGCACCCCGGTGTTGGACGTCCTGATGAAGGCCTACCCCTGGGTCCAGGTGGCCGCCCACGGCCGGGCCGTTGGCCTGCCCAAGGGCACGGTGGGCAACTCCGAGTCGGGCCACCTGCACATCGGCGCTGGCCGGGTGGTCTACTCCGACCGCCTGCGTATCGAGGCCGATATGGAGAGCGGCGACTTCGGCAGCAACGAGGCCTTCTGCGCCATGATGGATGGGGCGAAAAAGGACGGCACGGCCCTGCATCTGCTGGGCATCGTCTCCTTCTTCAGCTCCCACGGTTCGCTGGACCACCTCTACGCCCTGATGGACATGGCCAAAGAGCGCGGCGTCAAGGAGGTATACATCCACGGCCTGCTGGGCCGGCGGGGTGAGCGGCCCGAGGCCGGCGCACGCTATGTCAACGACATGGAGAACAAAGCCCTCGATATCGGCCTGGGCAAGGTATCCACCGTGATCGGCCGTCACTGGGCCCTGGACCGGGAAGAGAACTGGGACCGCATCGAAAAGACCTACCGCGCCCTGGTTCACGGTGACGGGATGCGGGTGCCGGAACAGTCCTGAGCCGGACGGATAGAGCGAGACAGCGCCCCGGGTTGCTAAGGTGATCCTGGGCGTTTTTTATGTGCTGCGATTGGCGATGATGGCGGGAAGGGTGTGCAGAGCCTGCCGCTGGGGCGAGTCGTCAAAGACATCCAGCCGTTCGGTGGCCTGCCGGCAGAAGTCAGCCACCGTCTCCCTGGTGGAATCGAGGACGCCGTGCTCCTCCAGATGGCCGCGAAGTTCCTCACGGGACATCACCTCGAAGCGTTTTGTCTCCACCACCCGGCTGACCTGCCCTCGCACCTCCGGTGAACAGATCTTGAGCAGCCGGATCAGCGGCAGGGTCAGCTTGCCGTCCAGCACGTCGTGGTTCACCGGCTTGCCGATTATCTCCGCTTCCGATTCCAGGTCCAGCAAGTCATCGGTGATCTGGAAGGCCATACCGAGGTTGAGGCCGTAGTGGTGCAGCGCTTCCACCTGTTCTTCCGAGCAGTCGCTGATGATCGAGGCCACGTCGCCGCAGGCGGCAAAGAGATTGGCCGTCTTTCTGGTGACGATGTCGAGGTATTCCTTCTCCGAGATATCCAGCCGGCCGTTGAACGTGCTCTGCAGCAGTTCGCCCTCCACCATGGCGGTGGTCAGGGAGGAGAGGATGTTGATGATCCGCAGGCTCTCGTCCTCCAGGGACCAGTTGAGAGCCTTGAGATAGAGGTAGTCGCCGAAGAGCACGCTGAGGCTGTTGCCCCAGATGGTGTTGACGCTGTTGCGGCCCCGGCGCAGCTCGGCACTGTCGATGATGTCGTCGTGGATCAGGGTGGCGGTGTGGATGCATTCAAAAACGGTGGAGTAGAGAATGTCGCGGTCGCCCTGGTAGCCGCAGAGACCGCTGAAGAGCAGGAAAACCGCCGGCCGGATCCGCTTGCCGCCGCTCTCCTGGATGTAATGGGCGATCTCCGGGACCAGCGGCACGTCTGAATCGAGGTTGTCCAGCAGGCGCTGCTCCACCTCGACGAGCTTGGGCGCGATCAATGCGTAGATTTCGCTAAGCTCCAAGATCTTTCCTTTCAGCAGCATACCGTGACCACGCGTGAAGTGAACCGCAGAGGCGGTGAGGCGAAATAATATCACCGGGGCCGCGGAAATTCAATTGCTAATTGGGGTCGAACCGCTCTCCGCTGCTCCCTGTTCCTCCCAGACTTCCGTTCCCGGTGGCGGCACGAAGGTGAAATACTCATCCGCCAGCCCACTGTTCTCCCGGTAGTCGGAGAAGAGATACTCGGTGCTGTTCTGCAGCGGGTCCACCACGATGAGCCGCACCAGCCGCGGCACCGGGTTGGTGGTGATCTCCAGGTGAGCCTGGACAAAGGCGGCGTCCTCCACCCGGGGGCGGACAAGGGCCATCACCCCTCCAGGGGAGAGTGCTTCCACCGGGGAGTCGTCGGCGGTCACCAGAAAGTCGGCCAGCAGGTCCCCCTGGCCGAAGAGCATCTGCAGCGGGGTGCCGCTGTCGCCGATGATCTCGGCGCCGTAGATGGTCACCGCCTTCTCCTCCGGCTCGTAAAACCAGATCTTTTCCCCGTCACATATGAATTCCTTGCGTTCCGGGTCAAGATAGTTCCAGCGCATCCTGCCCGGCATTTTGACGTAGAGCACACCGCTCTCTTCCCGCGGAGTGGCGGAGTGGGGGGCGAACAGCCGCTGGGTGAAGGATGCCCGGAAATCGGTCAGTCCCGCCAGGTGCTTCTGCAGGTCGCGCACCAGGGAGATCACCGCGTCTTTGGCCGGTTCATCCGCCAGGGCCGCTGCCGGGATGAAGGCCAGCAGAACCGACAGCAGCAGGACGGAGGAAATGATCTTCAGCACGTATCAAACTCCAAAATTGTGTAGAATCAGAAAACCGGGTGAGTGTAGCACAGACAGTTCCGGCAGCCAATGCAGCCAGATTGTAGTCTGTCATCGCGAGGAGCCGGCGTAGTTGCCTCCTCTGTCATCGCGAGGAGCCGTCGAAGACGGCGACGTGGCGATCTCAAAACAGAGGTGTGAAGAGGAGACTGCCGCGTCGCCCGCTTCGCGGGCTCCTCGCAGTGACAATAAGTGCCGCTATTCCTTTCGCTGATTTCCCATGGCCCCACGGGTCAGGGGCTTGCAATGGCAGTGGAGGTATATGGATGAATGAAATACTGAAGATCAGCATCGACCCGGCTCTTGCTGGCACAATCCGCCTGGGCTGGTTCCGGATGGACGGGGTGGCGCCCCAGGGACCGACTGATTTACTGGATGCCGACCTGGAGGCCCTCAGTTCCCGGCTCAGGCAGGAATACGCCACCCCGACCGATGCGGGATCCCGCAACCGGCCGGTCCGGGTCCTCTACCGGGCGGTGGGCATCGACCCGACAAAGTACAGGCCTTCGTCGGAAGCTCTGCTGCGCCGCGTCCTCACCGGCAAGCCGCTCTACCGGATCAACAGGGTGGTGGACGGGGCCAACATCTGTTCGCTGGAGGCTGCCCTGCCGGTGGGGCTCTACGACACCGACCAGCTCCAGGGAGACCTGCTGGCGGGGCTGGGTGCAGCTGGTGACGGCTACGAGGGGATCGGCAAGGGGCGGGTGAACCTGGAGGGACGGCTGATGCTGGCGGACGACCTGGGGCCCTTTGGCAATCCCTCCTCCGATTCTTTCCGTACCCGGGTGCGGGACGAGACCCGGAACATCCTCTTCATCTTCTTCGCCCCGGCCGAGGTCTCACACAACCACCTGGAACGGGTCACCGGCGAAGCCGCGGACCGCATGGCCGGCTATACCGACGGACATCTTCTGGGGCAGGGGATCAAGCCGGTCAGAGGCTGAAGTCGCCCATATCGTCTTCGTCCAGCCCCTCCTCGTCGTCAAGCGAGGGGATATCAGCCTCCTCATCCATACCTTCCAGGTCAGGCAGGATCCGGATCATCATCACCAGGTCGGCGATGCGGTGCGGTTCCAGGGTGTGCCCCCAGGGCGGCATCAGCGGGGAGAGGCCGCTGGCGCCGCCCCCCATGGTGATCACCTGCTGCAGGTGCTCGTCGGACAGGGCGTCCATCTCGATATCCAGCAGGTCCCGGGGCGGGGTTTCCAGGCCGTAGGAGTTCTGCCCGTCACCGGCGCCGGACGCGCCGTGACAGTGGGCGCAGTAGTGGCGGAAGATCATCAGCCCCCGCTCCTCGCAGCTGGTCAGCTCCGGGCCCACGGCCAGCACTTCGAAATCCCCTTCGGAATAGTCGAGGGTTTCGGTGCCCTCAACGGTCCCGGTGGCTCCGGCGGTGGGTGTCACCGAGCCGTCCTGGGCCGTCGGCGCCGGGTCCCCCGAACCGGTGCAGCCCGCACCACAGAGCAGGACCAGCAGCAGCGCTGCCGGAAAGAACCGGACTGGCGGGTGGTGCATCATGGCCCTTCCTCCATGACAAGGCTGTCGAGGTAGACGGCCAGGTGCCCGGTCTCATCCTCGTTCAACCCGTAGTCCGGCTCGAGGGCCGCGGGCACCAGTGCGTGGGGGTCGCGGAGCCAGGCGTGGAGGTAGTCGAAGGTCATGCGCCGGCCCGCCTCGGTGAGGTTGGGGCCCGAGGTTCCGCCGTCGGAACCGATCATGTGGCAGGCCGTGCATCCTCGCTCCAGGTAGAGCCGTTCGCCCTTGGCCGCCGACCACGAGGGATCACGCGGCACCGGGGGAATCCGCTGCTGGTGGGTGAACAGGAAACGGAGGCCGTCCACCAACTGGTCCACCTCGCTGTCGGTGAGGTTGAGCCGGATCATCCGTTCCACCAGCAAGGGCCGGATGGCCTCGGGTGTTTTGAGGAAAAAGTGCAGATACTCCTTCTTGAAGCGGCTGCCGGTGAGGTCCAGCTCGGGGGCCAGGTCACCGCCCCAGTTGCCCAGGCGGTGGCAGGAGCGGCAGCGCAGGTCGTCCACCAGACGGTCGAAATCGGTGGCCGGCGGGGCAGCGGCCATGCGCGGGCCCCAGAGAGCCGGCGGCGCCGACGGATCGTTGAAATATATATACTCCGGCGGCGGCGGATTGTCCTTGAAGGCCATCAGCACGGTGGTCAGGGCGAGGATCTCTTCCTCGGAGAAGATGTAGTCGGGCATCAGCAGGGTGTCGCGGAAAACCCGGGGGGTGCGCAGCTTGGTCATGGTCCAGTCCAGGCGGGTCCGCGGCACGTCCCAGGCCCAGCCAAAGTCGAGCAGGTCCGCGGTCTTGGTGCCGTAGTCGGTGAGCTCGGTACTCACCTTCTGGCCGTTGACGCTGCCCGGCATCTCGTGGCAGCCAGCACAACCGTAGCGCCGGACCAGGGCCTCGCCAAGCTTGCTGTTCTCCGCAGAGGGTGCGGCCCCCTCCACCGGATCGGGAGTGTCGGGGAGGTCCCAGTCGACGAACTCCTGGGTGATGTATTCCACCAGGTCGAGACGCTCCTCGGCGGTGAAGCGGAAGTGGGGCATCAGGGTTTCCGGGTCATGGGCCAGGGGGTTGTCCAGCCAGTCGTAGAGCCAGTCCCGGCTGACCTTGCTGGCCACGCGGTAGAGGTCGGGCCCAATGGTTCCCCCGATGCCTTCCAGTGCGTGACAGCTGATGCAGCGCTGCACCTGGAAGAGGGCCTTGCCGTTCTCGTAGGCCAGGTCCAGGTCCGCCGGTGCCGGCGGCGCCGGCGGCAGCTGCCGCTCCAGCAGGGTCAGCAGCAGGTGGTCGGAGATCTGCCGGATCTCTTCCTGTGGCAGCAGAAAATCGGGCATGTGGGTGGCCGGCAGGTAGTCCACCGGCTTGCGCAACCAGCGGTAGAGCCAGTCCCCACTCACCTTGTGAGCCACGGAGTTGAGCTTGGGCCCGGTGCGGCTCAGGTGTTTGAACGGCGCGGTTTCGTGGCAGCCGGTGCAGCCCTTGTCGGCAAAGAGCTGCCGGCCCTGCTCCAGCAGCGGGGCGGCGTCCAGGGCCGGGATGTCGGGCAGGCCGATCCGCTCGGGGTGGCAGGGCAGGCAGGAGCCCTGGGAGAGGTTGCGGCCCAGCACCGGCTGGTGGAAGTGTGCTTCCTGGCCAAATGCCTCGGCCAGCCTGGTGGCCAGGCCCTGGCCCTCGTGACAGATGGAGCAGCCGTAGGTCTGGAACGGGTGGTAACGCCCGATGTCAGAAAGCGAGTTGGGCAGGTGCGACTTCAGCGGCTCCGGGGCGCTGTTGAAATGAGGGTCGTCGATGCCCAGGTGACAGGTCACGCAGCGGTCCACCCGGCCTAGGTCCTGGTTGCTGATCTGCTCGATGGCCGGGCGCTGGGCCTCCAGCTTGATGATGCTGTTCTGCAGCTGTTTCACCTCGGTCTCCAGCAGCGTGATCTGTCTGGTGAGCCGCAGGCGTTCGCCGGTGAAGTCGGACAGCCGGGCGTCAAGGTCTTGCACCTCGGCCATGATCCGCACCTCTTCGGACTTCATGTGCCCCAGCCGCAGGTTCAGCTTGCGCAGGTCGGCCGCCCGCAGCTCCTTGTCCGGGTTGTCGTCGCTCATCTGGTGGTAGCGGATCTCCAGGGTCTGGTAGCGGGAGTAGTTCTTCTGGTAGTTGTCCACCGCGTCCTCGAGACGCTCCTGGGCCTCGGAAAGCCTCTCGGTGAGCCGCTCCAGTTCGGCCTTCCCCTCAGGGAGGGCCAGGCGGGCCTCCTCGGCGATGAGGGCCCGGCGCAGGTCGTCCAGGCCGTTCTCGTCGGAGTCCCGGCAGGCGATGGCCAGTTCCAGTTCGCCTTGCAACGCCGCCAGTTTCAGCTCCTGCCACTGGTAGAACTGCTCCTTCCACTCCGGGCGCCACTCCTCCCAGCAGAACAGGCCGATGAAAACCATGTTCACGGCCATCAGGATGAAGAACCAGCGGCGAATCATCGCGGAAAACTCCAGTCCCAGGGAACGGTCAGAGGTTGAACCAGGGCGTGATCAAAATGTATTTCACGCCGAAGAGCAGCCGGAGAACAATCTTTATAGGGATCAGCAGCATCACTAGCATCAGGCTGACCGAAATGATGTATCGCCAGAAGCCGAGGCCGGGAAGCAGCTTGTCGTTGGTTTTCTGGGGCAGGTAGAACCCGATGCCAAAATAGGAGGCGAGCATGCCCAGGCCCAGCAGCGGGTGGAAGCTCCAGGCTTTCTCGTAGAGCGGCTTGTGCAGGCTCTGGTCCTCCCAGGGCCAGTACCAGGCCCATCCCGGGCCGCGGAACCAGACGCCGATGATGATCAGCACCGTCCAGAGCAGCATCCCGAAAAGAAATCCCGAGATGACATAGCGGCGATTTCGAAATGAGTACACACCGGTGTCCCGGACGTTGTTGTCAACGTAGGGTAAGGCCAGCAACCCCACTACGATCAGTCCCGGCAGTATCACTCCGGCCAGCCAGGGGTCGAAGTAGACCAGCAGCTCCTGCAGCCCGAGGAAATACCAGGGCGCCTTTGCCGGGTTGGGGGTGGTGTTGGGGTCGGCCGGCTCCTCCAGCGGCGCGTCGATGAACCAGGACCAGGCCAGCAGCACGGCCAGCACCGCCAGGGCGGCCAGCATCTCCCGCGAGACCAGGTGGGGCCAGGCTTCGATTTTGCGCAGCGGCGTCCGCCCGTTGTCCTCGCTCATCGGCTGGCCGCCTTTCTGTCCAGGGAGTAGCGGGAGGAGCGCTGGTGCGGCCGGGAGAAGCCGTCCTTGCGCACGCGCCAGAAGTGGAGCCCCATCAGCACCGAGGCGATGAGCGGGATGGCGATGCAGTGCCAGACATAGAAGCGGAGCAGTGCGTTGGCCCCCACCGACTTGCCGCCCAGCAGGGCAAAACGTACGTCATTCCCCGGGTTGGCGATGGAGAAGGGGCCCTCGGCCCCGATCACCGGCGTGGCGGTGGCCATGTTGGTGCCCACGGTGATGGCCCAGAAGGCCAGCTGGTCCCAGGGCAGCAGGTAGCCGGTGAAACTGAGCAGCAGGGTCATCACCAGCAGCATCACGCCCACACACCAGTTGAACTGCCGCGGCGAACGGTAGGCCCCGTGGAGGAAGACCAGCAGCATGTGGATCCAGACGGTGAGCACCATGCCATGGGCCGCCCAGCGGTGCATGTTGCGCAGCAGGCGGCCGAAGGGGACCACGTATTTCAGGTCCTTCATGTCCTGGTAGGCACGGGCGGTGTCGGGAAAGTAGTAGAACATCAACAGCACGCCGGTGACGGTGAGGATCAGGAAGAGCAGGAAGCTGATGCCCCCCATGCCCCAGGTGTAGGTGAAACGGAGGGCGTGGGGCTGGATTTTCGGCGGATGGAGGTGGAGGAAGAGGTTGCTGGTGATCTGCAGAAAGCGGTTGCGGCGGGTGTCCTCGTAACCGTGGCGAAAGACGGACCGCCAGAGCTCGGTCTCCTTGAACCGCTTCCAGAGACTCTTGTGTCTTCCAGTTCGTTCAGACATTCAGCAACGCGTCGGGTTCGTCCCACTCGCCGCGCTCCTCCCGGAAAAGCCGGCCACGATCGACAATGATATTGCCGTCACGGCCAAGGGATATCTTGAACCGTTCCAGGGGCCGGGGGGCCGGACCCTCGAAATTGATGCCGCTGGCATGGAAACCGCTGCCGTGGCAGGGGCACTTGTACTTGTGCTCTTCTTTGCTCCAGATCACGGTGCAGCCGAGGTGGGTGCACTTGGCGTGCAGGGCGTAGATCCCTTCCTCGCTCCTGACGATGAAGGTCCGCTCGTTCTTCAGGTATTTCTGGCTCACCTTGCCCGTCTGGTAGTCGTCGGGGGAGCCGGCGCTGAAGGTGGTGGGCGGTTCGTAGAGCGCCCGGGGGAAGAAGAAGCGCACCAGGCCAACAGCCGAGATGATTATCGCCGCCCAGAACAGCCTCCAGCCGGCCATGGAGAAGAAATCCCGGCGGGTGACCCAGAGATGGCGGGGCTTGCGGCGCACCGCAGCCGGTGCGCTGTCCGCGGCCGTGCTCTCTTCGGGCTGCTGCTCCTCGTGCTGGTCCACCTGCAGCTCACTTTCTCAGGGCGAGATCGAGGGTCACCTCCCCGGTCTCGGGAATCTCCACCTTCTCCACCGCCGGTTTCAGCTTCTCGTGCCAGGTCTTGATCTTGTAGGAGCCGGCCGGGATGCCGGAAATGCGGTAGGTCCCGTCCTTGTCGGTGATGGCGTAGTGCGGCGTCTCCAGCACGAGGATGAAAGCCGACATCTCCGGGTGGATGGTGCAGAGCAGCGGCACCAGACCAGACTTGTCAAAGGTGACCTGCTTGATCACCCCGACCTTGTAGGTGCCGAGGTTGAATTTCTTCACCGGGCTGGGGGAGAAGACATTGTGCGGGACCTCGTCGTTGTTGGGGAAGTCCACCGTGGTGCCCAAAGGCACGCACATCACGTGGGGGATGAAGGTCAGCTTGCGCTGGTCCATCACCGGGTTTTCAGCAGGGACTGCCAACTGGTCCGCCGGGACCTTGTCCCCGAAGTAGATCACCACGTTTTCCGGGCTGCGGATGCCGCGCACGGTCACCGTGCCCACCAGGTCCCCGGCGAACACCACCGGCGTGGCGGCCAGCAGCGCCAGCAGCAGGAAACCGGCGGTGAGCTTCAGGGATGTGGTCATCAGAATCTTCATACTTCTTCTCATCGATCATCTCCCTGCCGGTGTTGAGTGGGTTCTCCGCCGCCGCGGCGCGGGGCCGTTGACGGCGGAAGGGAACTGCACACTAGAAGGCGAGGTCGATCACCGCCTGGTACACGTCGCCATTGTAGTCGTCCTGGTAGAGCTGGGCCTCGAAGGCAATCCTGACGTTGGCCCGGATGGCCAGGGTCAGACCCGGCACCCAGCGCTGCAGGTCTTCCGGTTCGCTGTCGCGGATGTCGATGCCCTTTTCCAGGTCCTCGTACCGCAGGTAGCCGATCATCCAGGGAAGGAAGACGTAGTCGGCCTGGACAAACCAGGTGGAGGATTCCCACAACTCGTTCTGACCGAAGGGATCGCTGTCCTCCTCGTCGATGTAGATGCCGAAGAGGTCGAGGCTGCCGAGCATCAGCCGGGCGTCAAGGGCCAGCCGCTTGACGTCGTTATCCACTTCGTCGTTGATCGTCTCCACCCCGTCGTAGGCCGAGAGGCCCAGGGTGAAGGAGTTATCGGTCCAGTTGTCGGTCTGGGGCAGCTCGCCCCCTTCCTCGAGGACCTTGCTGTAGCCATCAATGCCGATGCCGCCGATCTTGTAGGAGATCCGGCCGAAGATGTCCTTGGTGTTGTTGTCGTCACGGAAGCCGTTGCTGCCGTTGGAGGCGCCCACGCTGTACTTGAAGTGGTGGCCGATGAGGCCGTCGATCTCCATGCCGCGCTGCCGCATGCCGTAGGTGAAGTCGCCCTGGCTGCGGTTGATCCCGTAGAGCAGTGGAACCGAGATGCCGACGAAGCGGGTCAGCGAGTAGGGCACGGTGGTCGGTTCCAGTTTGCCCAGCTTGATGTTGAACGAGTTCTCGCCCAGGGTGTTGCCGAGGATGCTGTTGAAGCGGACAAATGCCCGGTCGAGGCTGCCGCCGTCGAGGTTGACCTTGCCGTAGGTGGAGATTTTGTCGCCCAGGGTGGTGCCCCAGAGGATCGAGGCTTCCCAGGGGGTCTGGAAGCTCGATTTACGCAGATCGTCATCGGGCCAGTAGGCCGCGCCAAAGGCGCCGCGGATGGCCAGCGGCACGTAGCGGGGCAGGGCTCCGGGCCAGGTGCCGTGGGGGAAGACATGCTTCCAGGCATCGGCGCCCATGGGAATGTCCGCCTGCTTCACCAACTCCTCGTCGTTGCCCACGAACCGGTAGCCGCTGTTGCGGAACCCTTCCCCGTAGGAATTCAACTTGGGGTAGATCACGTGGCAGGTTGTGCAGGATGTCTCGTACTTCCGGGCAAAGGCCGGAATGGCCGAGGCATCGACCTGGGTGAGGAGGGTGACGAACACGGCGAGCAGGATGATGGCCGTCAATCCGCCAAATCTGGATCCTCTGAAGATCATCGCGAAGGTCTCCTTGATGGAAGTATGACGCTCGTGGCCGGCATTCCCCTGCGCATCTGATTCCAGGGCTTTCTGCCGGTCTGGCCTTGGGATCAACAAATTGTTTATCCCGGGGGTCGACTTTGACCGATAAGCCTTTTATTTTTCACGGTTAGAATTATCACAACCTCTGCCGGATGTCAATGGAATCATCCCCGGAAGGACAGGCCGCACCGCGAGAATCTCATTCCCCCACAGGGGAGGCTGGAGGGGATTGTCCAGCGGCGTAATAGGTTATGGATGCCAGCTGGAGCCCCAGGGGGGTGCGGTCCTTTTCGGTGAACCAGGATTCGGGGTGGAAACAGGTGGTGTTCAGCTCGAGATATGCCGCTTGCGGGTCCGGATCGTCACCGGGCCGGGGCACGAAAATGGCAACAAATCCCTCCCGGGGCAGTTGACGGGTCACGACCGCCTGTCCATGGCCGAAACCGGCGGAAACCAGGGCGGGGGGTGCGCCGGGAGGGCGATACCCGCAGACGGTCAGCTCCACGCCGCCGGCCCAGGCGGGAACCCGTATCCGGGCCCGGTCCCCGGTCCAGCGGTGGGGGCGGCCACCGGCCTCGGTGACTCCACGAAAACCGCTGACCAGCCAGGGCCAGTCCTCGGCGTAGACCCCCACCCGAACCCCGAGGGGTGAACGGTGGGCCGGGGTTTCATCAGCGGCCACCGGAATGGCCTCGAAGATCTGTGGATGCAGGGAGCGGCTGACCACCGACGACGGCAGGTGGTCGGTTTCCCCGGGCAGGCGGCGCAGATCCAGGGAGAAGGCGTCCAGCGGCCGCAGGGTCACGAGGGCGGGGTCGGGGAAGAAATCGCCGTCGTTCACTACCAGGGCGGTGCGCTGTCCGGCAGCGGCCTGATGCTGCACCAGGGCATGGAACCGCTCACGGTCAAGGGCATCTCCGTTCAGCGAGCAGGAGCGGATGCCGTGGGCCCCGGATAGTGCGGTGTGCAGGCCCAGGTAGCCGAGGCTGGGCTCCACCACAGCTGTGAATGGACGTTCACCGGCGCTGAGGGGTGCCGCCACCTTTTCCACCAGGGTCCTTGCCCCCTGGCCGGGACGGCCGGTGGCCATGGGCATGAGGTTGGCCAGGTTGAGCCCCAGCAGGATGGCCAGACCGGAGCACCAGATGAGGCGGTGCCCCAGCCACTTGAGGACGCGGTGGAAAAAGAGCATGCCCACCAGGAGGGCGGCCGGGATCAGGGCCACGGTAAAGGGCCGCACGGCCCAGGGCTGGACCGCGTCGCTGCCTGGATTGCGGAAAAGCACGGGAATGGAGACCAGGGCCAGGGCAAGGAGCGGGCCAAGGCCGGAGAAGAGGCGCAGGGTGGGCCCGGGGCGGGCCAGCATTAGCAGCAGGCCGCAGACCGCCAGCACCATGAAGGGCAGGGTCAGATACCAGATCATCCAGTGGGCCGATCCTGAGGGCAGCGGCGGCAGGCCATTGTCACCAACCAGGAGGAACGCCTGGAGCCACCCCTGGGCCAGGAAGGGCAGGACACCGAGGGCAAAGAGCAGGGCCCGCCGACGCTCGGCCGCTGGCCCGGCGGCATGCAGTGCCACCAGCAGCACCAGAGCCGGGGGAATGAGCCAGAGCAGGGCCGGGGAGCAGAACGAGGCGGCGCCGAGACAGAGGGCCGCGGCACCCACACCCGGGAAGCCGTGGCGGGAGCGGAGGAAGAAAAGGGTCGAGGCCAGCACCAGCAACTGGGCTGCTGCTTCGGGCACGCTGACGTGGGCCAGCCAGGCCTGGGGGTAGTTGAGCCCCAGGGCCACCAGTACCAGGGCCCCCAACCAGTTGCTTCCCGTGGCCTGCCGTCCAATGCCGAAAAGCGCCAGCAGGGAGAGGGCGGCAAAGATGGCGGGGGCGGCCTCCACCAGACTAGGACCGCCGGCCAGCTGCAGCAGGCCGATCAGGGCCGGGTAGAGCAGACCTGAACCGGCGGCCCCGCGCATGGCCTCCGGGGCGCCGGACAGACCGGTCCCCGTCTCGGCCAGGGGCAGGGAACCGGTGCGGGCCAGGTTGAGGCCCAGGGCATTGAGGCCCGGCACCGGGTCACCGTCCAGCATGGTCACCGCAGGGGGCCGGTAGAGCAGCAGGGCCAGCGCCAGCACGGCCAGGGCCGCTGCCACCGCGGGCACCGTAGGCCGGGCCACACTGCCCGCCACCCGCCGAATTCCAGCCAAACCGCTGCGAAGGCCGCCACGGAACAGGACGACGAGGCTCAACAGGGTCACAGCCAGAACCAGTGCCGGCATGGTGAACCAGCCGGCCAGGGCCAGGGTCTGGGCGATCCAGCCGCTGAGGGCGATGGAGAGAAAGAGCAGGTCGGCCATACCGGGTGTGCTGCCTGGTTCACCGGTGGCCGGATTGTGTGGGTGACGGCCGCAACCGGCGAAGAAGGCCAGACCGGGCAGCAGGAAGAGGAGGGGGAGCAAAAGGGTTGTGATGGGCATGTCGCCTCCGTCACCCGAGACGTGTGCCAAAGAGGTGGAGCAGGACGCCGGTGCCAAAAGCCAGGCTGGAGTAAACATAAAAGAGCAGCAGGAGAGGCAGGGTGAGCAGGGCGAAGATCAGGCCCTCGTTCCTGACGAAGAAGCGGAAGAGGTCGCGGTTCAACAGGTGGAAGACCAGGGCGCAGACCGGCAGGGCCCAGAATGCCAACGGGGTGAACGCCAGGCCCAGAACCAGTGAGAGCAAACCGCCAAAGGTGGCGGCGGCGATCACCCGGTGACGCGTCTGCAGGTTGAGGTCCGACCGGCGGCACTTCCCGCCCAGAATCAGCAGGGTCCAGGGGATGGCCCGGTCCCGGAAATCGGTGCGTATCATCTGCCAGAGGGACCACTGTTTGAGGTGCTTGACCTGGATATCCTTCACCAGGTGGATGCGGTGGCCGTCATTGTCGAGCCTGGCCCCGAACTCGATGTCCTCGATGGAGGGCCGGGCAAAATCCTCCCGCAGGCCGCCCAGTTCCAGGTAGACCCGCCGGCGCACCGCGCCGCAGCCGCACCAGAAGGTGTCGGCGTCCACCGTGCCCCGCTGGTGCACGAAGTGGTGCATCAGGTTGCGGTAGCGGGAGATGAGGCTCGTGCCGGCGGGGGAACGATCGTAAGAGCCGAACATGGCGGCAACATCAGGGTGCTGATCCATGTAGCGGCTGATCCGGGCTAGGGTATCGGGGGCCACCTCCACGTCGGCGTCGATGAAGAGCACCAGCTCCGACCCGGCCGCGGCCACGCCGCGGTTCCTGGCGGCCGCCGGGCCGCCGCACGCCGGCTGGCAAATCAGGGTCACCGGAAAGCCCTGCACCAGTTCCGCCGTCCGGTCGGTGGACCCGTCGTCCACCACCAGGATTTCCGGCGAGATTCCCTCGCTGTCCACCAGGGCCTGGAGCACCCGCACAATGGTCTGTTCGGCGTTGAAGGCGGGGATAACCACCGAGATTCTGGGATCTGGCTCGGACAACGTTCGGGCCTTTCTGTTTAGCCGGCACGGTGGGCCGGGTCCCGTATTATAGGAAAAGCTGTGGCCGGGGTGTCAATGGAGGCACACAGATTCGTGGAACGGCGGCCAGCCCCTGGTGGCCCGCACCATGCGGGCAAAGGCCTTGTACAGCTTTCCGGGCATGATCATGGCCGTCCCGTCGATTTCGAATTCAACCGGCCGGAGGCCCAGCCTCTCCATCAACAGGACGAAGCTCGGATCGCCAAGCAGGGGGATGCCCCCCCGAACCACCAGCGAGGGGCGCTCCGCCTCGAAGGGCGCCAGCAGCGGGTCCGACCCGGGGTCTGCAGGCAGCCGGAAGAGGGCCAGGTCGGCCTCGGCCCCCGGCGATACCGTGCCCCTCCCAGGGTTGAGGCGGAACAGCCGGGCGCCGACAGCGGTGGCCATTTCCAGCAGGACCCCCGGATCCAGGCCGGGCTCCGCTTTTCGCGCGGCGCGGAGCTCGTCCAGCATGCCCCCGCCGCCGCTGATGGAGGAGTCGGTGCCCAGGGCCACGGGAACGTGCTGTCGCAGCATCTCCACCGGCGCGGCGGCCTGGTAAAGGAATCGATTGGATGACGGACACCAGATCATGGCCGTGCCGCCAGCGGAGAGCCGCTGGGAATCGGTGTCACCATCGATGCCCAGGCAGTGGACCAGGGCCGTGCCCGGCCGGAGGCAGCCCAGCTCCTGCAGGCGGGCCAGCTCGGTGCCGGCGGCACTGTCGGTGCCCTCGGCGGCGTGGATCACCCAGGGCCTGCCCGACTCCCGGGGCAGGGAACGCTCCGGGTGCGGGTCGGTGGCCAGGGAGTGGCAGTAGCCGATGCCTCGGGGCACGTTCACCGGGAAGCGGCGGCGGTGGAGAAAACGCACCGCGGGGTTGTGGTGCGCTGCGGTGGTGACGCCGGAGAGCAGGTTCTTGAACCCCCCGGCCAGCAGCCGCTGCTTGAGCGGCAGGGCCCGCACCGCACGCAGGGTGGCGGCATAGTCGCCGGAGCGCACATCCTCGTACCAGGCGGCCGCGTTGGCATAGGGCCGCCGGGGCGCCCAGGGAGGGAAGCAGTTGAAGTCGAGGTGGTCGTGGGCGTTGATCAGCCCCGGAGTCACCAGGTATCCAGCCATGGAGGCCTCCACGCTGCTGCCGGGAGCCGGGCGGGGACCGGGGACGATCCTGCGTATTTTGCCCTGGCGGAGCACCAGGTGGGCCGCGGCCGGCCCATTGGGCAGCAGCACCGTTGCTCCGTGCCAGGTCTGACCGCGGGGACGGGTCACGGTGCCGCCTCCATGGCCGTCATCTCCAGCAGGGTGTGGTCCCCGGCCAGGGAGAAAGGCCGGCAGTGGGCCAGCCGGGTTTCAGCGCGGGTGGCCAGACCGAAGAGCCGGGGCCAGCGGCGGGCCAGGCCCTGCAGGTAGGGCGGCGGCACCAGAACCCCCAGGCCCAGCAGCCGGTCCACCCGGAAGTGCGTGGAAAAGAGCCGGCCGTATCCTCCGGCGCTATGGTACCAGGTGCGCACCGCATGATCACCCAGTTGAACATCCACACCGCCCCGCCGGTGGCGCCGGAAGGCTTCCCCCGGCTGGACATGGAGCAGAAACCAGGTCGTCTCCCAGGGACAGGGCCGGGTCATCAGGCAGGCCAGAAAGGGCGTTCCGGGACGGACCAGGGGGTGCAGGCGGGAGACCAGCGCCGGCAGGTCTGCCACGCAGTTCAGAGCGCCGAAGTTGGAGAGCAGGCCGTCAAAGGGTGCGGCCTGGATCAACTGGTCGGGCAGCGGGCCGGTGGTGAGGTCGGCGCAGAGCACGGTCACCCGGGTGTGGAGGCCGAGGCTGGCGGCTTTCTCCCGGGCCTCGTCGGCCATGGCCGGGGAGATGTCCACCGCGGTGACCCGGTGCCCCTGGCCGGCCAGCCGGACCAGGTCGATGCCGGTGCCGCAGCCGATCTCGAGGATGTGCGAACCGGGAGCGAAGCGGGCATCCATCCGTTCCCAGGTGCGCTGCCGCATCCAGTGTCCCACCGGGTTGGCGCCGAAGTCATCGTCATACCCCGGGGCCAGTGTGTCGAATCCGCTGGCGGTGGGGGACGGGTTCATCCGGTTGGCCTCTGGACGACCGCCAGCTCCCGGACCCGGCGGACCCGCTCATCGATGGCCTCCTGGATCAGGGTGCGATGGTGCAGGCCGTGGAAGCGGAGTTCGCGGCCCTGGCGGGCGGCTTCCAGCACGGTCTGCGGCGCTTCACCGCCAAAGCTGCGGTAGTGCCCGGGAAGGCGGTTGAAGAGCAGGCGGCGCAGCAGCCGTTCCAGGCCGTCGCCCAGCAGGCCCCCGGCGATTGTTTCGAAGAGCCGGCCGAAGAACCGCAGCAGCCCGTGGCGGGGGAGGGGCCGATCCTCACGGTGGGCAACCTGCTGGTAATTGGGCACGAAGTCCTCGACCCAGCGGTTGGCCTCGAGGAATTGCTGGTGCAGATCGAAACCGGTCAGGGGGATGGCCTGGGTCAACTCCCGTGCGTTGTAGAAATCCATGGGCGTGATGCGCAGGCTCTCCGCCGAGATATAGAAGTTGGGGCAGAGGGTCTGGACCGAGGTCAGCCGCTGAATGGTCCCCAGGAAAAAGAAGACGGTCCAGATGCGGTTGGGAGCGGTGATCACCAGGAAGTCGGGGTCCCCGTCCTCGTCGGAGTTGTCGGTTGCCAGCGAACCGGTCACCGCCATGGAACGGATAAAGGGGATGTGCTGGACCCGGCCGGCCACCCTGCGGGCCCGTTCCCAGATGTCCAGGCTGCTCTTTTTCCGCTGCTGCCGCTTCTGGACGATCTCCTCCCGTCCCGGGAGGTGGTAGTAGCCGTCGCGGCAACCCACCAGGCCGGCGGCGGGGTTGGACGGCCCGTTGTCGTCGAGCAGACGGGAGAGCTCATCACGGCTCAAAGGCAGCGGGCTGTAGCGCCAGATCTCCTCCAGTGTCGGGGGGAAATCGAAGATGTCGCCATAGATGACGGGCTCGATGTGCCGCAGGTCGGGGGGGAGCGAGACGGTTGGCGGCTCGATAAACGGACCGATCGACTGGCTGGTCTCCGGTGTTGAGGTCATGGCCGTCGCTTGGGAAGTTGCCGGTCCGGCTCGGGTGGTTACACCGACTTCAGCAGGTGACCGAGCTTTTCCTTCTTGGTCCGCAGGTATTTCTCGTTGTCACTGCACGGCGGGATCTCGATGGGCACCCGTTCGGTGATCTCCAGACCGTAGCCGGCCAGTCCGATATACTTGCGGGGGTTGTTGGTCAGCAGCCGGATCTTGCCCAGGCCGAGCTTGCGCAGGATCTGGGCGCCGATGCCGTAGTCCCGCTGGTCGGCCTTGAATCCCAGGCACTCGTTGGCTTCCACCGTGTCCTTGCCGCCATCCTGCAGCTCGTAGGCCTTGAGCTTGTTCAGCAGACCGATGCCGCGGCCCTCCTGGTTCATGTAGAGGAAGACCCCGCGTTTCTCCTTGGCGATCATGGCCAGGGCGGTCTCCAGCTGGTCGCCGCAGTCGCAGCGCAGTGAAGAGAACACGTCGCCGGTGAGGCAGCGGGAGTGGACCCGCACCAGTATGGACTCTTCGGCCAGGATGTCGCCCATGGTCAGCGCCACGTGGTAGACCCCGTCGATCACGCTCTCGTAGGCCGCGATGCGGAAGTCGCCCACCGGCGTGGGCAGCTTCGGTTCGGCCACCTTGCGGATGAACGATTCGTGCTGCAGCCGGTAGGTGATCAGGTCGGCCACGGTGATGACCTTCAGGCCGTGCTTTTTAGCGAATATGTCGAGCTGGGGTACCCGGGCCATGGTGCCGTCCTCGTTCATGATCTCGCAGATCACCCCGGCGGGGTAGAGGCCGGCCATACGGGCCAGGTCCACCGCGGCCTCGGTCTGGCCGGTGCGCTGAAGCACGCCGCCGGACTTGGCCCGCAGCGGGAACATGTGGCCGGGCCGGGCCAGGTCGGAGGGCTTCGTGTCGGGGTGGATGGCGGTGAGCACCGTGGCCGAACGATCGGAGGCCGAGATGCCGGTGGACACCTTGTGCCGGGCCTCGATGGAAACACAGAAGGCCGTCTCGAAGCGGCTGGTGTTGTCGTGCACCATCAGCGGCAGGTCCAGATCGTTGCAGCGCTCCTCGGTCATCGGCAGGCAGACCAGCCCCCGACCGTGCTTGACCATGAAGTTGATCGCTTCGGGGGTGACCTTCTCCGCGGCGAGGGTCAGGTCGCCCTCATTTTCCCGGTTTTCGTCGTCGCAGACGATGACCATCTTGCCGTTGCGGATATCCTCGATGGCGTCTGCTATTGAAGCAAAAACATTGTCCTTCATTGGTCGGCTCGGTCCCGTTGTTTCCCTCAACCCGCGCTGTGGTCACCGGCAAAATGGCAAATGATCCACAAACGGGTCAACCCGTTAAATAAGAGGAAGATAGTATAAACAGTTCCCGGTGATGTCAAGGAAAGACTTCGCTGAAAATGGGGACAGCTACCTCATTCCGTAAGCCGTGGAAGATGAGGAAGATAAATATTCCGGGGACAGTTACCTGTTACTGATTTTTGTTTTACCCGAGACAGATAGATATACCCTTCGTGGCGCATCTTGTCATTGCGAGTTCCTGACCCGCGGCACCCTGGGAAGCCGGAGAGTGGAACAGGAAATTGGGGACGGTTACCTATTAGGTACGTACAATATTGTCTTAATGAAATAGGTAACCGTCCCACTGCTGTCCCATAAACTTTTCATGCGAAGCGGAGCTCCCCCTGGACGGTTGATGTTTTGCTGCCTGGTGGTGCTCCGCGCAAGAGTGCGATCAGGTTTCGTTTTTCAAACAGGTTGAGCTGCAGGAGGCGTAACAGGCTGATCATGCCTCTTCCGAGCTTGCACGAGTATTTCAGATAGGCCATCAGGAGATACATGCACATGGCCACCCAGAGGTGGGTGAGCACGGCATTTTTCGAGGTGCCAGGAAGCTTTTGATCTTCAGATTCTGTTTGATCCACTTGAAGAACAGTTCGATCTGCCAGCGTTCCTTGTAGATGTCAGCGATGGTTTTAGCTGCCAGACGCATTGAGTTGGTGATGTAGACGTAGTGTTTGTTCGTTTCCGGATCTCGATAGCCGATACGGCGCAAGGGGATGGTGCCGCGTTTCCTGTGATCCTTTAGTTCGATAACCTGATCAGATGTGATTCCCTGCTCCCGACGGACGCGGTTGCGCTTCACCACACGGTAAATGGCGTTCTTCTTTTGGCGGATAACAAAGGTTATCCCCTTGTTATGCAGGTCGTTGAACCAACCGTAATCAGTAAAGCCCATGTCGACGACCACGACGCTGTCCTTGGGGAGATCAAGCGTCCTGGCCCATTTTATCTCGTGATGATGTCCCTCGGTGACACTGACGAAGGCTGGCACGTAGCCACCATGATCCAGCCCCACGTGAAGCTTCACCGCACCCTTTTTTCGATTGAAGGTGGCCCAGGGGAAGACGGATAGAGACAGTTCGATGATCGAAGCATCCAGAGAGATGAGCTTGCCTTTAAACCTGAAGGTGTGCCTCGGCAACGATGTTCGGCAGCGAGCCAGCAGTTTGCCGAACAGTTCTTCATACAGTTGACCCGGGCTAGGCTGGATCGGCTGACACGGCGGCAACCAAGATGGTAGAGACGATGCGTTTGAGCACGAAGGTTATCGACGATATCCCGCAGGCTGCTCCGTCCGGAGAGCTGAGCCAGCCCCAGGGCAACGAACTGGCTCCAGCGGGTCATCTGCCGCAGTTTCCGGCCAGTATGGTGCTGGAGGGCCAGAGACTCGAAGTCATGTCTCGGAACCATTTTGAGAAGCTGGGCAAACACGGTATGCTTGTAGGCCATGGCTTGGTATTCCCCTTTGGTTATATGGGTTTGTCGCAGAACCTCATTGTACCAAAGGAATGGAGACCAAGCCATTTTTAATGCCTGTTAATGGGACAGCAGTGGTAACCGTCCCCAATTTCTGGTTTCTTGAGAGGAGCCGTAGGCGAACAAGCCATCTCTCCTGAATCAGTTCCGTAGAAGTGAGATTGCTTCGCTGCGCTCGCAATGACTGGGAAAAGTGGTAGCTGTCCCGGCAAAATTGAAATCGTTCATTTAACAGGCTTTGTGGGAACAGGTAGGTGTCCCCATTGTATTAACGATTCTGCCGTTGCCAGGTGCGGTAGCGGGCCACGGCCCGGTTGTGCTCGCCGATGGTGGTGGAGAAGCTGTGACCGCCCCCGCCGGTGGCCACGAAATAGAGGTAGCGGGTGGTGGCCGGCCGGCAGGCGGCCTGCAGGGCCGCTTCACCGGGACAGCAGATGGGGCCCGGGGGCAGGCCGGCGTTGCGGTAGGTATTCCAGGGTGAGTCGAACTCCAGGTCCGCGCGGAGCAGCCGGTCCACGCTCCGCCCCTCCCGGCAGAGGGCGTAGATCACCGTGGGGTCGCACTGCAGCCGCATGCCAATCCGCAGCCGGTTGGCGAAAACGCCGGCCACCAGGGCCCGTTCGGTGCCCACCCCGGTCTCCTTTTCCACCAGCGAGGCCAGGGTCACCGCCTGCCGCAGTCCATGGCCGCCGGGTGTGCGCCCAACGGTCCGCGAGGCGGTCTCCAGAAAACGGTAGACCATGGTGCGGATGATCCGGCGTTCGCTGCTGGTTTCGGCAAAGCGGTAGGTGTCGGGAAAGAGGTAGCCTTCGGCGTCCTCGGAGAGCGGGTCAAAACCGTGCACCAGGGGCATCGCCTCGAGGATCGCCTGCTCGAAGCCGGAAGTGGTACCCAGCCCGGCCTCTGACAGCCGGTCGATGGTTTCCCGAACGGTGAGCCCTTCGGGGATGGTGACCTGCCTGTCCACCGCCGGCGGCCCGGCGATCATGATGTCCAGCACGTCGGTGGTGCTCAGCGATCCCTGGAAACGGTAGGCCCCGGCCTTCAGCTGCCGTTCCGCCCCCCGGGCCGTCACCAGCAGACGGAACCAGAGGGGATGGGACAGGACACCGCAGTGGTGCAGGGTGGCGGCGATGGAGCCGGCCGAGGAGCCGCTGCGAATGGAGACATCCACTGCCTCATCGCCGGGGCCGCTCACCCGGGTCTTGCCGTTGATGCCGTTCCAGGCCACGGCCAGCGCCAGCAGCAGACCCAGCATCAGGACCACTGCCACCACAAGCAGGAATTTCACACATCCCCGTTTTTTGGGCTGGCCGGTCATTGCTGCTGCCGTGCCTCCAGGTAGCTGTTGAGGATCAGGGTGGCGGCCAACTGATCCACCACCTTGCGGCGCCCCTTGCGCGACACGCCCCCCTCCAGCAGGACCCGCTCCGCCTGCATGGTGGTCAACCGTTCGTCCCAGGTGAACACCGGCACCCCCTCCAGGCGGCGTTCCAGGCGGCGGGCGAAGTTGAGGGCCCGCTCGGCCTGTTCGTCGGTGCTGCCGTCGAGCTGGTAAGGGACGCCCACCACCAGGGTTTTCACCTGGTGTTCAGATACCAGGTCACGGATTCGTTCCATGTCCGCCCGCCGGTTCTGCCGCTCGATGGTGAGCAGGGGCATGGCCACGGTGCCCAGCTCGTCGGTGAGCGCCACGCCGATGCGGGCCTCACCGAAATCGAGGCCCATCAGTCGGCCGGCCGGTTGCTGACATTCACTCTCCACGACGCAGCCTGCTGATCAGGTTGTAGAGCCAGGAGCCGCCAAAGCCGATGACGAAACCGAGCAGCAGGCCGTAGAACAGGCCAACCAGGCTGCCGGGCCAGGAAACCGTGTAGCCGGGCAGATACTGACCCAGCAGGGCCAGGCGCGGGCCCACCTGCTCGCCGCCCTTGAGCAGCAGCCAGGCGGTCATGGCAAAGAGCACCGCGCCGCAGACGATGCCGCAGACGATGCCGTTGACCAGCGAGTGCATGCGGTAGATGCGCAGTTCCAGCATCCTGCCGGCCGGGCTTTCGTGGTTGTGCATCGCTCCCTCCGATCAGATGTAGTCGAGAAACTTGCCGCCGAACGGCCTGCCGGCCCGGAAGCCGAGGGCCATCCAGACCAGGGCGGTGATGATATTCCGGGCCGTGGCCGCGGACCAGCCGAGGATGAAGCCGGCCAGGCCGCCGTAGAGCAGGCCCACCAGGGTGCCGGTCACCGACACCGTGTATCCCAGGAGGAACTGGCCCAGCAGGAAGAAGGGCACGGCCTCGCCGGCCTTGCCGGTGAGAAGTTGCAGCACGGTTAGCAGGAAGACCAGGCCGCCGCCGAGGATGCCGAAGGCCCCGCCCAGGGCCACGCTGTCCAGACGCTGGAACACCGATTCCAGGGCCTTGGTCACCACCTCGTCCTCGTCCTCCCGGGGCGTTTCCTCGTGGTAGGTCTGCTCGTCGTTTACGCTCCAGACATCCCCGTCGCTCTTCTCCTGCAGCCGCTCCACCGCCACCACGGCGGTGAGCATGGAGTGGTCCATGTTGTTGTAGCGGAAGAGCCCGTTGCGGCCGATGGTCTGCAGGTTCTCGTATCCCTCCAGGTGCCGGCGGATGGTGTCCAGCGCCCCGGCATAGCCGGCGTCGTAGACCGGGTAGGCCTTGGGCACCCGGTAGACCGCGGCGTCGGAGATCAGCCCCTCGTCCACCAGGCCCATGCCGCTGATCTCCTTCTTGCCCAGTTCCACCAGCTCGCTGTCCGGCATGTTCCAGAGGTCGTCCCCCTTGTTGCAGAAATACTCCAGGCCCAGGCCGGTGCGGTCCGGGTCGGGGCACATCTCGGGGCTCCAGTTGCGGTAGTTCTGGATCCGGCCCAGGCGCACCCCGGGGTCGTGGACGTAGATCCACTGGTCGGGGAAGATGTCCGCCCGGTCGACGATGAGGCAGACGGTGAGGAAATCGCGATACTTGAGACGGCTGGCCGCCTCCAGAACCTCCGCCGGAGGCGCCGGGTCCAGCCGCCGCACCAGCGAGGTCACCGGCATGCTGCTGATCAGGTGGTCGGCCACCACATTTTCCGACGAACCGCTGCGGTTCACGGTCACCCCGGTGACCCGGCCCTGGTGATGGTGGATCTGCTCCACCCTGGACCCCAGCCGCACCTCCCCGCCACGCTGCTCCACCGAACGCTGCATCGACTCCCAGAGCATCCCCGGGCCGCGGCGCGGGTAATTGAAGCTGTCGATGAGCGACCGCACCTCCTGCTGGTCACGGGTGAACATGCCGAGGATCGCCTTGCGCAGGGAGAGGTCGCGGATGCGCTGGGCGGCCCACTCGGCCTGCAACTGGTCACAGGGGATGCCCCAGACCTTTTCGGTGTAGCTCTTGAAGAAGGTGTTGAACAGCTTGCGGCCGAAGCGGTTGGTCACCCACTGCTCGAAGGTGTCCACCTGCTCGTAGGGGAAGATGCGCCAGCGCAGGTAGCTGGCGGCCACGGCCACGGCGCCGGCCGGGCCGATGCCGGCCAGGGCGTTCCAGGCCCGCAGCGGGTAATCGAAGAAGCGGCCCCGGTAGTAGATGCGGGAGAGCCGCTCCCGGGTGAGGAAGTTGTCACCCAGAACCTCCTGCCAGATCTCCAGCGGGTCGTTGTGCCGGGAGAAGAAGCGGTGGCCGCCCATGTCGAAGAGGAAACCCTTGTATTCCTCGGTACAGGCGATGCCGCCAACCCGGTCCCGCTGCTCCAGCACCAGCGGCCGGCTGCCGTCGCGCACGAGGAGGTGGGCGGCGGTGAGACCGGCCGGACCGGCCCCGGCGATGATGGTATTACCGTCTTTCATCAGGCGCCCATGATATGCAGGACCGCCGGAGCGAGTCAAACAGGCACTATCCAGACCTTGAATTACACTATCCAGGTGGCTACACTCGTACTGTAGTGGCAAGCCATTTCTGTTGTGGTTTGCCATTGATGGATCAGGTCCAAATGAGACTGCAGCATGAGCCACTCAATCCAGGCAAGAGGTTTCGATGATCGCGAAAGTCGTCAGGAAACACAAGCTGAAGGACTACTCGGAAATCGAAGACAACCTGGCATACTGGATGTCTCGGCCACCCGGGGAACGGGTCATGGCCGTGGAGCAACTCCGGAGGCAAAAAGATGGAAGTTCAGCAAGACTTCAAAGAGTTGCTAGAGTTGTTAAACGCAAACCGTGTTGAGTATGTCCTGGTGGGCGCCCATGCTCTGGCCTATCATGGTGCGCCCCGCTATACGGGTGATCTCGATCTCTACGTCCGCCCCACTCCGGAAAACGCAGGTCGGATACTGGAAGCGCTGTCCGGTTTCGGCTTTGGTTCCCTGGGGCTCTCAAGGGACGACTTTGTTCAACCGGATCAGGTGATCCAACTAGGTCAACCTCCCGTTCGCGTCGATCTGGTCACGTCCATCTCGGGCGTGTCATGGGAAGAAGTATCGGAGCATGCCATAGAAGATCGGTTTGGGAATATCACGGTCAGGTATATCGGGCGGAACGAGCTCTTGAAGAACAAGAGGGCCATCGGAAGAAAGAAGGACCTGGCCGATCTGGAAGCTCTTGGCGAAGAGTAGATCTGCCATGGAGCTGAAATATGGAACGGTCAGCCTGGACCGTGGGGCAGCGCAAATTCAACAAACTCCCCTCGGCCGCTCAGCATCGCCTGCTGGCCGAGCTGGCGCTGGATGCTAAGAATTTTGACACCTTTCTCTCGCGCTACCGGCTGATGCACTCCTGGGCTCAGCTGGATGTCTACACCCCGCCGTCATGGCTTGGTCCTCAGGAAGCCCTGGAGGAATACGCCGGCTTCCATTACCTCATCGGGGCTCCGGAAGAAAACGAGGGGCCGCTGGAGGACGATGTGCCTGCTGTCTCCTGGGAGCCGCGGTTTCCGGTGGAGGTGGCCCTGGACCAGGTGCGCAGCCCGTACAATGTCGGCTCGGTTCTGCGGCTGGTGGACAACTTCGGGCTGCAGGGCCTGGTGCACGCCTCGCCCTGGCTGCGGATGGACCACCCGCGTCTTCGCCGGGCCGCCCGGGGCTGCGAGCAGTGGATCCCGGTGCGCTGCGAGGAGGACCTCCCCGGTTACCTGCGGCAGGCCGGCCGCCCGGTGGTGGGTGTTGAGATCGACCCCAATGGGGTTCTGCTCAATGAGTGGACACCGCCGCCCGAGGCCATCCTGGTGCTGGGCAACGAAACCTACGGCCTGGCCGACGCGGTGCGCAACTGCTGCACCACGATGGTCACCATACCGATGCAGGGCTACAAGCGTTCGATGAATGTGCACCACGCTCTGGCCCTGGTGGCCTGGCGCATGGTGTCCACCTCAGGCGCCCAGCGCGGTGATGATCGCGGCTGAGGGGTCGCCGGCACCGTCCACCCAGTGGATCTTCGTCCCCCGCTTCTCCATCCGCCGGAACCAGGTCTCCTGCCGCTTGGCGAACTTGTGGATCGCCGTGTTCAACTGCTTGAACATCTCCTCACGGCTCAGCTCCCCCCGCAGCATTCGTGACAGGAAGCGGTATTCCAGGCCATAGAACTCCAGCGACCCGTGCTCAACCCCGGTTGCCAGCAGGCGTTCAGTCTCCTCCACCATCCCCTGGTTCAGCCGCTGCTTCAGCCGACGGGTGATGCGGCGCCGCATCTCCTCCCGGGGCCAGCGCAGGCCGAAGACCATGGGCCGAACCTCTGGCAGCGGTTCCGGGTCACCGGCGGCGGCCTCGCCCATGGCAATCTCGATGGCCCGCACCAGCCGCGGCCTCTCGATCAGGTCGGAGGTGTTGTGTTGCACGGGCTTCAGTTCGGTGAGCCGCCGGGCCAGCTCATCATTGCCCAACGGTTCCAGTTCATCGCGCAGGGCGGGGTTCTGGGGCACTTCGATAAGCCGGTAGCCCTTGAGCACGGCTTCCAGATACATCCCGGTGCCGCCGCAGCCGATCGGCTGGATATCCTCGAACGCTTCGAAGAACCCCCGCTGGAAGCGAAAGACGTTGTATTCCTCGCCGGGATCGGCGATGTCGATCAGGTGGTGGGGCACCGAGCCGTATTCATCCAGGTCCTTGCCCGTACCGATGTCCATCCCGCGGAAAACCTGCCGCGAGTCGGCGGAGATGATCTCCCCGTCGAAACGTTTGGCCACTTCAACAGCAACCGACGTCTTGCCCGTGGCCGTTGCACCGAGAATCACGATGAGGTTGGTGTTCATGAATGGGAACTTTATTAGGGACGGTTACCTATTTCATTAGTACAATTCTTATGTACATTCAGAGGTGACAGCCACCTATTTAGCGATTGCTGATCATCTGCATTTTTAACAAGTTTACTTGAAACCGGTTGACAATAATACCGGTGACAGTCACCTATTTCCTGAACTTTGTCTCATGTATGCCACTGTGGTCGGGACATCAAGCTAATAGGTGACTGTCACGCTGCTCTGGGCCAGCTATCGCTTGTCATATAAACAAATAAATAGGTGGCTGTCACCTCTTGATGGTGGCGAACTTGACTGACCCGCTCAGCCGTCCATAATAGGCCGGTCATTATTTATCGCTGGTCAACAAACGTTGGGAGAAGCGCACCATGATCGAGGCCTACGAGAAGCACGTCGAGGAACGGAAATCCCTGGGAGTCCCCCCCCTGCCGCTTAGCGCCGAGCAGACCGCCGATGTCTGTCAGCTGCTGGCCGCCCCTCCCGCGGGCCGGGAGGATCTGCTGCTGGACCTGCTGGCCCAGCGGGTGCCCCCCGGTGTCGACCCGGCGGCCCAGGTCAAGGCGGAGTTTCTCGGCCAGCTGGCCCGCGGCGAGAAAACGTCGCCGCTGGTGACCCCCGACAAAGCGGTACGCCTGCTGGGGACCATGCTCGGCGGGTATAACGTTCCCGAGCTGATCGGCCTCCTCGACCACGATACCCTGGGCGACACAGCTGCCGCCGCTCTGAGCGGCACGCTCTTTGTCTTCGACGCTTTTGACGAGGTGCTGGCGCTGTCCGGGAAGGGGAGTGCGCGGGCCCGCGGCGTCATCGAATCCTGGGCCCGGGCTGACTGGTTCATCAATCGCCCCGCCGTGCCCGACGAGATCAGGGCGGTGGCCTTCAAGGTGGATGGCGAGACCAACACCGACGATTTCTCCCCGGCCAAGTACGCACCCACCCGGCCCGACATCCCGCTCCACGCCATGGCCATGGGTGAGACCCGCTTTCCCGGCGGTATCGACGAGATCGCCAAACTCCGCGCCGGCGATCTGCCAGTGGCCTTTGTGGGCGACGTGCTGGGCACCGGCTCCTCCCGCAAATCGGCCTGCAACTCGGTGATCTGGCACATCGGCCGGGACATCCCCCACGTGCCGAACAAGTGCACCGGCGGTCTGATCATCGGCGGCGTCATCGCCCCGATCTTCTTCAACACCGCCGAGGACTCGGGCGCATTGCCCCTGCAGGCTGACGTCACCGGCCTGTCCACCGGCCAGGTCATCGTGGCCCGGCCCGCCGAGGGCACGCTGTCCAGCGAAAGCGGCGAACTGATCAGCCGCTTCGACATCCGTCCCGATACCCTGCTGGATGAATACCGCGCCGGCGGCCGGGTGCCGCTGATCATCGGCCGCCAGCTCACCGAGAAGGCCCGCCAGGCCCTGGGCATGGGCCCCGCAGACATGTTCGCCAACGCCACCGAAGTGAAAAAGGAGGGCGTGGGCTACACCCTGGCCCAGAAGATGGTGGGCAAGGCCTGCGGCACCGAGGGCTTCCACCCCGGGTCGGCCTGCCTGCCGAAGATGACCACCGTGGGCAGCCAGGACACCACCGGGCCCATGACCGCCGACGAGATCAAGGAGCTGGCCTGCCTCAGGTTCCAGTCCGACCTCTTCATGCAGTCCTTTTGTCACACCGCGGCCTACCCCCGGGACATCGACAAGAAAATGCACCAGAACCTGCCCGGCTTCATCCAGGAGCGGGGCGGCCTCTCCCTCGAGCCGGGCGACGGCGTGATCCACTCCTGGATCAACCGCATGATTCTCCCCGACACGGTGGGCACCGGCGGCGACAGCCACACCCGCTTCCCCATGGGGGTATCCTTCCCGGCCGGCTCGGGCCTGGTGGCCTTTGCCGGCGCCTTGGGCTTCATGCCGCTGGAGATGCCCGAGTCGGTGCTGGTCAAGCTCACCGGTGAACTTGGTCGCGGGATCGCCCTGCGCGACGTGGTCAATGCCATCCCCTGGTTCGCCATCCAGCAGGGCCTGCTCACGGTGGAGAAAAAGAACAAGAAGAACGTCTTCAACGGCCGGGTGATCGAGATCGAGGGGATGCCGAACCTCTCGGTGGAGCAGGCCTTCGAGCTCACCGACGCCACCGCCGAACGGTCGGCCGCGGCCGGCACCATCGCCCTGGACCGCGCCCCGGTGGAGCAGTTCCTGCGCAGCAACGCGGCTCTTCTCGAGACGCTGATCGCCGATAACTATAAGGACCGCGAGGCCATCCAGCGCCGGGTGGATGCCATGAAGGCCTGGCTGGCCGACCCGCAGTTGCTGGTCCGCGACGACAATGCCGAATACGCCGCCACCATCGACATCGACCTGGCCGCCATCACCGAGCCCATCGTCGCCTGCCCCAACGACCCGGACGACGTGAAGCTGCTCTCCGAGATCGCCGGCGCGCCCATCGACGAGGTCTTCATCGGCTCCTGCATGACCAACATCGGCCACTTCCGCGCCGCGGCCCGGATCCTCGGCGGCGGCGAGGCCGCGGTGAAACGCCTCTGGATCACTCCGCCCACCCGCATGGACCGCGACCAGCTGGAGAGCGAGGGCGTGTTCACCGAACTGAAAAAGAGCGGCGCCCGGGTGGAGATCCCCGGCTGCTCCCTCTGCATGGGCAACCAGGCCCGTGTTGAAGACAAGGCGGTGGTCTTCTCCACCTCCACCCGCAACTTCGACAACAGGCTGGGTGACGGCGCCCGGGTCTACCTCGGCAGTGCAGAGCTGGCCGCGGTTTGCGCCCTGCTGGGGCGAATCCCCACACCCGGGGAATACATCAAGATCTACGAGGAAAAGCTCGCCGGCCACGAGGCCGAGATCTACCGCTACCTCGATTTCTCGGCCGGGGGCTGACCCTGACCGGCAGCGGCCGCGGCAGCGCCGGGCTATCCGGCGCTTGACCGCACCCTCCGCTCTCCTCTAGGGTGAACGGGTGGCCAAAACATTCATCGAAAAACTGATCACGGCCCACGCCGACAAGGACGCGGGGGCGGGGGACGAGGTGTGGATCGCGGTCGATCTGCGCACCGCCCGGGACGCCGGTGGCTCCTGCGTGGTGGAGCACTTCAACCGCCAGTATCCCGGCGAGCAGGTGGACGACCCCGCCCGCACCTGCTTCACCTTTGACTGTGCCGGCGCCCGGGGCAACAGCGAGGCCACCGACCAGCAGATCTGCCGCCGCTTTGCCCGGGACCAGGGCATCACCGTCTTCGACGTCAACCGCGGCATCGGCACCCACATCTCCATCGACGAAGGGCTGGTGGTCCCCGGCGACACCGTGGTGGGCACCGACAGCCACCTCAACATCCTCGGCGCCGTGGGTGCGCTGGGCCTGGGCCTCACCCCCGAAGCGGTGGCCATGGCCTTCCGCACCGGCAAGACCCGGCTCCGGGTGCCCGAGACCATGGTGGTGCGCCTCCACGGCCGCCCCGGTCCGGCCGCCACGGTCAAGGACATCGCCCTGGAGGTGGTGCGGGTAGTGGGGGCACGCGGCGCTTTCGGCCGGGCCATCGAGTATCAGGGGCCGGTGCTGGAGACCTTCACCCTTGATCAGCGGATCACCCTGGCCAGCCTGACCACCGAGATGGGCGGCATCACCGCCTGGATCCGGCCCGACGAAAGGCTGCTGGCCCTTGCGGCCAAGCTGTCGCCCGACCGTGCGGTGCGGCTCTTCGAGCCGGACCCCGGCGCAACTTACGCCGCCTCGGTTGAGGTGGACCTGGAGGGCATGGGACCAAAGATCGCCCTGCCCGACGGCCCGGACCGGGTGGTGGACGTGGCCGACGTGGCTGGCCGGCCCATCGCCGCGGCCTTCATCGGTTCCTGCACCAACGGCCGGGACTCCGACCTGCAGTTGGCCGCCGCCATGGTGGGTGACCAGAAACTGCACGAGGGCACCATCCTCACCGTGGTGCCGGCCACCGCCGGGGTTTTCGGCCGGCTCTGGACCGACGGCACCCTCCGCGCGCTCTTCGACGCCGGGGCGGTGATCAAGAACCCGGGCTGTGGCGGCTGCGCGCCGGGCCAGGCCGGGATCAGCGGGGCCGACCAGGTGATGGTGAGCACGGCCAACCGCAACTTCAAGGGAGGGCAGGGGGACGGGGAGACCTTTCTCGCCAGCCCGGCCACCGTGGCGGCATCGGCCCTGGCCGGCGAGATCGTTGTGCCCCCGGCCATCAACGGACCACACAGCGGAGAGTGAATCATGGAGCAGCAGCAAGGCGGGACAGGACTGCCGGAGAACGCGTTCAGGGAACTGGCCGAGGGCGAGGTCTACCACCCGGTGGTGCCGGCCGACGCCGATGTGCGGGAGGTGACGCCGTACACTATCATTTACGGCCTGATCATGGCCGTGCTCTTCTCCGCCGCTGCGGCGTATTTGGCACTTAAGGTCGGTCAAGGAATCGAGACGGCGATCCCAATTGCTATCCTCGCCATCGGCTACACCACCCTGGCCAAGCTCCGTTCGCCCCTGCTGCAAAACGTCAATGTCATCGTCATCGGTGCCACCTCGGGCATCGTGGTGGCCGGCGCGGTGTTCACCCTGCCCGCGCTCTATGTGCTGGGCATCGACCACCTGACCAGCCCCTTCCAGCTCTTCGTGGTGCCCTTCTTCGGTTGCGTGCTCGGCGTGCTCTTTCTCATTCCCTTCCGCCGCTACTTCGTCGCCGACATGCATGGCCAGCTGCCCTTCCCCGAGGGCACGGCCACCACCGAGATCCTGATGGCCGGCGAGAGCGGCGGCCGCCAGGCCATCGTGCTGGTCATCGCCGCTCTGATCGGCGGTATCTACGACTTCCTCGCCGTCTCCATGTTCGCCTGGCGCGAGAACTTCAGCACCGCCATGGTGAGTTTCTTCGACCCGCTGACCCACAAGGCCAAGGCGGTCTTCTCCATGAACACCTCGGCCGCCATCATCGGCCTGGGCTACATCATCGGCGTGCGGTACGCCGCCATCATCTTTGCCGGGTCGATGCTCTCCTGGTTCGTGCTGGTGCCGCTGCTGGCCAATATCGGCCTGCCCCCTGGCCCGGATGGCGCCATGGTCTCCGCCGCCGGCCTGGAGGCCGAGGACATCTTCTTCGACCACGTCCGCTTCATCGGCATCGGCGGCATCTTCGCCGCCGGCCTGATCGGCATCCTCAAGCTCACCCCGGTGATCTGGAGCGCTCTGACCTCGGGCATGGCCGACATCTTCCGCAGCCGCAGCAAGGGCGCCGCGCCATCCGCACTGCGCACCGATCTGGACATCAAAATGTCCACCGTGCTTGGCCTGCTGGCCCTCACCGTTACGCTGCTCTGGCTCTACTTCCGCTTCTCGGTGCTCGACGGCCTGCCCAACGCCACCTATGTCAGCCTCATCGCCCTGGTGATCACCCTGGTGGTCTCCTTTCTCTTTGCCAGTGTCTCGGCCCGGGCGGTGGCCATGATCGGTGTGACCCCCATCTCCGGGATGACCCTGATGACCCTCGTCGTCACCTGCATTGTGCTGATCAAGGCCGGCGTGGGCGGAGAAGCCGGCATGCTGGCCGTCCTGCTGGTGGGCGGGGTGGTCTGCACCTCCCTCTCCATGACTGCCACCCTGGTCACCGAGTTCAAGATCGGCTACTGGCTGGGGGCCACGCCCCGCACCATCCAGTGGGGCAACATTCTCGGCTGCGCCGTCTCCGGCGTGGCGGTTTCATTCGCCATCATCCTGCTGGCCCACACCTACGGTTTTTCCCCCAGCCCACTGCACCCTAACCCCATGCCCGCACCCCAGCCCAACGCCATGGCCGCGGTGATCGAAAGCCTGATGGTCAGCGAGTCGGCGCCCTGGATGCTCTACGGCGTGGGGGCGGTGATCGCGGTGATCGTGGAGATGCTGGGCATCTCCGGCCTGGCCTTTGCCCTGGGGATGTACTTGCCCATCGAGCTTAACTCGCCGATCCTGCTCGGTGCCCTGGTGGCCCACTTTGTCCGGAAGAGCGGGGGGGATGACGAGGAGGTGGGCCGCAAACGAAACGAGCGAGGAACCTTGATCGCCTCGGGCTTTATCGCCGGCGGCGCGCTGATGGGGGTGGTGGGCGCGGTCTTCGTCTACCTCGACAGTGAGTTCGGCTTCACGCTGATCCCCAACCTGGCCAACACCGGCGCCTTTGGCAACTGGCTGGGCCTGGTGCTGGTGCTGCTGCTCTGCGGCTACATCTACTGGGATGCCTGCCGTGGCGCCAAACGCACCGGGGGCTGAAGCCATGTCTGCCGGTGAGCTGGCCACAGCCCGGGTGCTGATCACCGACTGCCAGACCACCGGCTCCACCCCGGAGAGCGGCCATCTGCTGGAAGCGGCCTGGGCCATCGCCCGGGCGAGTGACTCGCCCGACGAGGTGGATGTCCTCTGGTTCCTGGCCCGGCTGCCCGATGGAGAGGTGATCCCCAACCGTATCTCACGCCTCACCGGCGTCACCATGGAGATGATGCTGGAGGCCCGGCCGTCAGATGCCATATGGAAAGAACTGAAGGCAGCCGTTGGGAAATCGCGCTGCCTGGCCCACTTCGCCAGTTTCGAGGAGCGTTTCTACCGTCACCTCCACGAATCCACTGATTCCAGCAGGGCTTTTCCCCTCAACTTCATCTGCACCCACCGCATCGCCACCCGCCTGCTGCCCGACCTTCCCCGGCGGGGGATGAGGGCACTGGCGGGATACTTCGGCCATCCTCTACCTGAGATGAAGCGGGCCGAAGAGCACGTGCGGGCCACGCTCTTCATCTGGTCAAAGCTGGTGGAACTGCTCGGGGAAGAGGGTGTGACCACCTTCGACCAGCTGGATGAGTTTCTATCTAAAAAGAAGCCGCCCCGCGGCAAACATTGGGTTGTGCCCATGGATCGGGACGAACGGTTGGCCCTGTCCGACGGCCCCGGTATCTACCGCTTCATCAACGCCGCGGGCAGCGTGATTTACGTTGGTAAAGCCACTTCGTTGAAGTCGAGGGTCAACAGCTACTACCGCAAGCGGAAGAAAGCGGAGAAGGAGCTGGAGATCGTCAGCCAGGCCGCGCGGATCGAAACCGAGGCCACCGAGACCAGCCTGGAGGCCGCGCTGCTGGAAGCCGCCGAGATAAAGCGGCTGGATCCGCCGTACAACACCGCCTTACGGGATATGGGGAGGGCATTTGGAACGGCTGAGGAAGTGGCTGCGCTGGCCGCAGAGACGGAGTACCGCTTGGGCCGCCCCTGCCCGGTGACCGACACCGCCCTGGCCCGCAACTGGTTTCGGCTGGTGGGCGGGCTGGCTGCCGGCGATGTGCCCGAGACCGTAGCCGAGGAGACCTGGCAGACCCTCTGGCTTCAGCACCATGCGCCCTGTGATCCGGATCTGTTCGCGGAAGGGGCGGAGCTGTTCCTTGAGATGCATGGCTTGGAGAGGGATGCCGCGCTTGCCCGGGCCCTTCGCACCCTGGGCCATGATCTCTGGCTTCAAATGCGAGAACGTCAGCTTCAGGAGCGGGAGGCCAGGGCCGCGGGCCTTCTGGAAGAAGATGAAGAGTCTGATGATGCCGAAGAGACTGTCGGTGCTGAGGAGCCGGACGTTGAAGAGGAGGAAG